>JAABUX010000135.1_pt1 | contig 127409 bp, 98 predicted proteins | sample 5561851 | NCBI WGS metagenome assembly JAABUX01 (sample SAMN10711883, study PRJNA513361) | rock metagenome | isolation source: Antarctica rocks | place: Antarctica: Victoria Land, Richard Nunatak red sandstone | collected 2016-01-03
TTCGGGCGTTACTGGGTGTCGAGTCGGCCACTCGCTGCCATCCGGGAGCCGACTGAGAGAGGCCAAGCGAGACTGTCAGTTCGGTTTGAGCAAAAAACACCCCGGCACCGAATGGCCAACATGAGCCTTTATCTTGTTCGAAGATAACAATGCATTATTCAGATTTAAAAAAGGAAAAATAAAAGAACGAAGAAACTTAATTAAAGTGGTATTTTTTATATATGATTATTATAGAAAGTTAATTTACTAAGTTTGATTTTGCATCCACTGGCTCAAGCCAGTGGGCTCGAAAGTCGGATGAAATTACGACATTCAGGGGGGCGAGTACCATAAGTTTGCCCACAACGAACATATCGGCTTGGCTTAGTCAGATCGACTTGTATATCAGCGATCAGACTTCTTCAACAGGCAAAGAATACTCAGACGTACTGGAGTGGTTGCCTAAAGTTTACATCCTAGAAATTGACATCAACTGGTCCGCTCGTAAGACCGGACCCCTCGGTGGCCGTCGCCGCCGCCGGACACGGCTTCGACGGCGTCGATCTGGTAGAGGTGTTCCCCGGCGGGGGTGGGGTAGTGGCCGGTGACGCAGGCGCGGCAGAGTTGGTTTTTCGACAAGCCGACGGCCCGGGCGATGGCGTCGACGGGGAGGTAGCGCAGGCTATCGGCCCCGAGTTCCTTGGCCATCGCGGCTTGGGCGGCCTCGGAAACCCCTCCGTCGGGGAGGTCGATGAACCGGGGGGCGAATAGCTCGTCGCGGCTCGACATGTCGATCCCGTAGAAGCAGGGCGAGATGATCGGCGGGCAGGCGATCCGGAGGTGGATCTCCCTGGCTCCGCCTCGGTCGCGGATCTCGTGGACCAAGGCCCGCATCGTGGTCGAGCGGACGATGCTGTCCTCGACCAACAAAACCCGCTTCCCGGCCAGGACTTCGGGCAGCGGGGTGTATTTGAGCCGGGCCTTCGCGGCGCGGTCGGCGTTACCCTCGATGAAGGTCCGGCCGACATAGCGGTTCCTCATCAAGCCTTCGACCGACGGCAGCTTCAACTCGAACGCCATCGCGTCGGCGGCGGCCTTGGCGGTGTCGGGGACGGGGACGACGATCGTCCCCGAGTCGCGCGGGACGTCTTCCATCCGGGCGAGTTCTTGACCTAGCGCTGCTCGGCTGAGGTAGACCGAGCGGTCGTCGAGCGTGCTCGCGACGTTGGCGAAATAGATCCACTCGAAGAAGCAATGGGCGTGCTTGGGCGACGGGGCGAACCGCTCGATCCTGACGCCGTGGTCGTTGACCACGGCCAAGGTGCCGGGTTCGAGCGACCGGACGTTCCTAAATCCGAGGTTCGTCAAGGGGACGCTCTCGCTCGCCGCCGCGAACAACGGGCCGTCCTCGGCCATGCACAAGGGGCGAAACCCGAGGGGGTCGCGGACGACGACCAGATCCCCGAGGGCCGAGAGGAGGACGATATTGTAGGCCCCGTCGAAGCGGTCGGAGAGGCGGGAGAACACGCCTCGCCAGTCGATGTCCGGCCCTTCGTTTTGCAACTCGTAGGAGAGCGAGTGCATGATGATTTCGGTGTCGGTGTCGCGCTTGAGGTGGTAGTCGCCGCCGTCGAGGAGTTCCTGCCTCAAGGTCTGGTAGTTGGTGATCTGGCCGTTGAAGGCAAAGGCGAACCACTTCGCCTTGCGGCCGTGCTCGCGCTCGAAGGGCTGGGCGTAGCTCTTGTCGTCGGCGCCGCAGGTGGCGTATCGGACATGGCCGATGCCCCCCAGGCCGTCCTGATCGCGCATGATCTTCTCGAACTTTTCCTTCCGATTGAGCCGGAACCCCTCGGCGACCGTCCCCAACTCCTTGTGCGTCGCCAGGATCGCCTTGCGGTCGGGGTTGTAGCTCGTCATCCCCGAGGCAAGCTGGCCTCGGTTTTGCATGTCCAGGAGCATTCGAGGCACAAGTCGGGTCACGCTCAAGGGGTCGCCCGCGATCGGGGCCAACCTCGACACCAAGCCACTCTCGACCTGGCGATGGTAGACCGCCGCCACGCCGCACTCGTGGAACAATTCCGCCATGAGATTGGTTGAACCTTGTAGGCACGTTCCGGCCGATCGCTCGGCCTGGATCGAGGAAGAGTAGGTCCGGACGAGCCGACGGCGAAGGAGGGGAGTTCGCCTAGGCGGGACTTCCGCCGTGATTATAATGTCGGGTCTACCTACCGACAACCTTCACGGCATAGGTTGTCGGACTCGGATCATTTCGAGATCGCTTCGAATCCGCTTGGATGGTCCGGGCGCAACTCCATGCCCCGGTTCAACCTGGGCCGAGCGGATTTGTGTTGCCGATTTCGATTTTCGAAAGGTCGAGTCGACGATGATCCGCGACCTCGTCCGCGATGAAGTGGTTTTTTCGGCGCGGACCTGGGTGGTCAAGGTCGGCACCAGCGTCTTGACCGGAGCCAACGGTGCTCTCGACCCCGCCCGGATCGGCCACCTAGCCGAGCAAATCTGCGCGGTGATCGCCACCGGTCGACGGGTCGCCCTAGTCAGCTCGGGCGCCGTCGGCGCGGGAATCGGGCAACTCGGCTTGACCAAACGCCCCGATAACCTCCGACAATTGCAAGCTGCCGCCGCGATCGGCCAGGCGTATTTGATCCGGGCCTACGACGAAGGGTTCCGCCGCTACGGTCGCCACGCCGCGCAACTGCTCTTGACGCATGAGGACTTCGACAGCCGGGTCCGCTACCTCAACATGCGGAACACCTTGACCGCTCTGTTCGAGTACAACGCCGTCCCGGTCATCAACGAAAACGACACGATCAGCGTCGACGAGATCAAGTTCGGCGACAACGACAGGCTCGCCGCGATGGTCGCCAACCTGCTCCAGGCCCCTTTGCTCGTGATCCTCAGCGTGGTCGACGGACTCTATCGGTCGGACCCGGGCGCCTCGGGCCTGGGCGAAGTCGTCCCCTTGGTGACGGACCTCGATGAGGTGATCAGCCTCGCCGGGGACAGCAAGAGTTCCGGGGGGACCGGCGGGATGCGGAGCAAGCTCGAAGCCACCAGCCTGGTGACCCGGGCCGGCGGTTCCGTGATCATCGCCTCGGGGAAACGGCTCGACCCGCTAACCCGAATTCTTGCCGGGGAGCCGGTCGGGACGGTGTTCCTGGCCCGGGGGCAAACCCAAGCCGCCCGGAAGCGGTGGATCGGGTCGACCGCCCGGCCTCGGGGACACCTCGTCGTCGATGCCGGAGCCCGCCAGGCACTCGAGCGCGGCGACAAGAGCCTGCTGGCGATCGGCGTCGTCGAGGTCGTCGGCGAGTTCGACAAGGGGGACGTCGTCGGCGTTCGTGATCCGGATGGGGTCGAGTTCGCCCGAGGTCTCACCAACTATCCCTCTCCAGACGCACGGCAGATCCGAGGGCTTCGGACCGACCAGGCCAGACAAGCCGTCGGGGTCGTGGTCTACGACGAGGTCATCCACCGCGACAACCTCGTCCTGACCCACAAATAACAGAGAATTTAGCCACGGATGAAACACGGATGGAACATGGATAAAAAACTAAAAATCGATTTATCCGTGTTTCATCCGTGGCTGAAAAATCCGTTGCGTTGGTCCGATCAAGGCATCGGGAGATCGCGGAACTCGAAGGCGACCTCGGTCTGGTCTCGAATGACCCCATGGTAGCGGATCGAGGTCGGGACCACCGGGACGCCTCGGTCGAGGAGCGTCAGCGTCAGCTTGGCTTCCTCGCCGTTGAAGAATGAGCTGGACGGGAACCAGGGGATCATCCGGCCGTCGGCATCCAGGACCTCCAACTGCTGGGGCGACGCCACGGATCGGATCTCGGCCACCTCGTTGTCTTCGCCTTCGGCTCGGCGTGCCTGATCATCGCCGACCTTGATCGACAGTTCGATCGTCGCGGCCTGATCGGGCACGCCGACCCGGACTTCTCCGACGGTGACCTTCACGTTGTTTTGGGTGAAGGTCTTGTTCGCCGCGTCGGTCAGGGAGATTTCGAGCGGGTCGGGTCTTCGGGTCGAGACGACCAGGGGGATGGTCCCCCGGATTTTCTTGAGTCGAGCGTTGGACTCTTCGGGATAAGCGAGGTCGACCCGAAGATGAACCAGGGGGGAAGGGTTGACCCCCAGGTATCCCGACTCGTGGTGGACCACTTCGCCTCGGGTTGGGATCAGCAACGACCGCCCTCGTCCATCGATCGCTTCGAGCAGCTTGATCGGGCCTGCGGGAGCCAACGACAACCGAGGTTCCGCCCCTACGAGCAACTGGAGGAAGAACTGCTTGCTGGAGAGGTTCTTCGCCTTGGAGGGGTCGTTGGGGAGCGTCCCTCCCGGTCCCGCCTTCCGGGTCCCAGGGTGTTCCGTCGAAAGGTGGACCTCGCTCTGATAGTGGAGGCTGGCCAGTTGGACCCGGAACGGCCCCTGGTCGTGGAACATCCCTCGGCTCGACGCGAAACCCTCGTAGAGGGCGAAGGTCGAGTCGCCATGCTCGAAGTCGCTCTGGCCACCGAAGACATAGTGCAACTGCCCCGCCTCGCAAAGCACGTCGATCGCTTTCCAGAACGGGATCGACCCGTCGGAGTGGACCGACAGGCGACGGGTCGCCCAGAGCGCGGGGATCTCGGGGGTCGTGGTCAGCTTGAGAGCGGACTGCTTGTTGATCGTCGCAACGGCGTCGGTCAATGGGACGTCGTCGAAGTCGAGGTCGACCATCGTCGGCTCGACGAGCAGACCCCCTTCGATCCGACGGACGATCACCGAGGCCCGGGTCCGTACCTCGGGGTCCTTGTCCGTCAGCGCGGCTCGAAGTGCAGGGAGGGCGACCCTTCCCAGACGCCCGAGCAAGATCTCGGCCGCTTCGCGCCGGACGAATCGAGGCGAACCGAGGTCGGCGGTCAAGGCGATCGGGTCCGACGCCTCGGGCGAAGATCCGCCCAGAACCATCAATACCGCGAATGTTGCAGCGATCATGGTGGATCAACCGTCGAGCGACGGACCCGGATCGTGTGAGGTGGAGGAAGCAGCCTCGAGGCGGTCAACCGATCACCGCGACGAGCATCTAGCATAACCTACGCCCAGTGCAATTTCATCGCCCAACCGACTCGGGGAAAGACGTCTCGATGACCGAAGTCGGCACCCCCGAAGTGGATCGAGAAAACAAACTGGCTTGAGTTTTGTCCCGTCGAACGTCCGATCAATCGAGTCCGGTGTGCCGGAAATTGTCAAAAAGGGGTATGAGATGGAAGTTCATTGAAGTTTTTTGGATCGACGTTGGAGATCCATGTTAAAATTGGCCCGTCGTGGCACGATCCATGCAACCCATCCCTGATCAATCACCTTACCCCGACTTTTCGTCCGACTTATTCATCACGAAAACACGGAGGCGACGGATGATCCAACAACTGCGTTCAATATTCGGTTTGGTCGTCGGGCTCATCGCGACCTGCTCGGGTCCTGCGGTCTTCGGCCAGGGAAATACGTTCAACCCCTACGGCAACTCGGGCTACGCCGACTACCGCGAGTTCACCACCCCGATGTATTCGAACGACCCAAGCCTGCCCGGCCAGGCTCGGCTCCAAAGTGGGGGAATTCTTAGTCGCAACCGTGCCAACCAGTTCGACTCTTACCTCAACTCTTTGGACGGAAGCAACGCCGACCAATTCAACACGACGCGAGGGGTTCCCAACGGTCTTCCTTACTACAAGGCCTACCAGCTTTACGACAAAGAAAACAAGCGAGCCTATCGGCCCAACGACACGCCGGCCGATCGTCTCTTCCAGGCGAAGGCCAAGGAACGCGACGCGGCTTACCTGAAGGCCCTCGAAGAGAAGAACCCGGCGGAGCGAGCCCGAATCCTCCGACGACTCGATCAAGATATCATCGACCGACCCCTTGGCTCGATCTCGAACAAGACGACCCAGTCGACCCCAACGCCGAAATCCGCGACGACTCGATCGACCCCGAAGCCTGCCGCTTCGACCCCGAAGGCTGCCGCTCGCCGAGTCGCCCCGACGCCCGGCACCGCCCCGAGAGCTTCGACCACGACTCCCGTCCGTCCAACTGCCTCGACCCCGGCCGTCGGAACCTCGGCGACCACTCCTGTCCCGGGGACCGCCCCTTCCGCCGTGAACCCATCGAGCGTGCCCATCGTCGCCCCTCGGTGATCCTGCCTGGTTTCGTGCGGATCGCCCTGGATTCCGGGATGATCCGCACTTGCCCTTTGACGGTCGGCATTCCGATAACTACAATCGGTAGGGCTGGGCACCAGCTTTGTCGATCGAGCCGCCCGGTGCTCCCTCAAGCCTTGTATCAACGATCAAGATCTTTCCCGGTACCCACCGGGTTGTTTTTGGTCCGACTTTGTGAAACTCTTCACAAATCGGTCGTCCCCCGAAGTCTGGACTCAAAGCGTTTATGGGAACGGAATTCACGCCCATCTTCTTGTTCGTGCTTGTGGCGATCGTCACGGCGCTCTCGATGATCACCATCAGCGCGTTGGTTGGGCCTAAGAAGTTGACCCCGGTCAAGCAGATGCCGTACGAGTCGGGCATGGACCCGATCGGCGACGCCCGGCAACGCTTCGATGTCCGGTACTATCTGGTCGCGATCGTCTTTCTCCTTTTTGACGTCGAACTTTTGTTCCTTTATCCGTGGGCCGTTGGGAGTTATAGCGCCAAGGGAAAAGATGCCGTGGTCGTCCAGGCGGGCCAGGCGTCCGAGGTCCTGACGACGGGAATTCCCACCGCGTTCCACGGGTTGGTGTTCGGCGAAATCTTCATTTTCATCCTCGTCCTGGCTGCGGCATTCGCCTACGCCTGGCGCAAGGGGGTGTTCGAGTGGCGTTGAGCGTACCGACAATTGGCGGGCCGGGGACCCCCCTGGCCAACCCGACCGGCTCCGTTTCGGGCGTCCGCCCGGCGGGTGCGGTCGAGCTTCCCGACAACACGATCATCAGCCGGGTCGAGGACGTCCTGAATTGGGGCGTCAACTACAGCCGGAAGAATAGCCTCTGGCCGATGCCGTTCGCGACCGCCTGCTGCGGGATCGAGTTGATGGCTGTCGGCGCCAGCCGGTTCGACATCGCCCGGTTCGGTGCCGAGGTCATGCGGTTCAGCCCCCGGCAGTGCGACCTGATGATCATCGCCGGTCGGATCGCCATGAAGATGATGCCGGTCCTCCAGCGGATCTGGCTCCAGATGCCTGAGCCCAAATGGTGCATCAGCATGGGCGCCTGCGCCTGCACCGGCGGAATCTTCGACACCTACGCCGTGGTCCAGGGGACCGACCGGTTCATGCCGGTGGATGTCTACATCCCCGGCTGCCCCCCTCGCCCCGAGCAGATCTTGCGGGCCTTGATGGACCTGCAAGCCAAGATCCAGAAGGGCGGCTCGCTCAACGGCAGCAACGGCCTGCCCGAACTGCTCGAACGGGAGAAGATGCTCGCCGAGAAGCAGCAACTCCCCAACGGCCTAGCCCTCCTCGAAGAACGGGGCGACGAGTCGCGCTACGGGACACGGTTGCCGGGCGGGACCGGACTCCTGGGCGGTCTGGATACCCGTTGATCTTCGTCCCATCGATCCTGGACAAGGAAACCGCAAAGTGACCGAGGCCGCCGCCATCCCGAGTCCGATCCAAGACCAGGCCGAAACGCTGGCGACCTTGACGCAGGTCGTCGGCGAAGGCGTGTTCACCACGGCGGAGTTTCGCGACAATCTTCGGGTCTACGTCGAGTCGGGGCAGTTGATCCGGACGATCACCGCGCTCCGGGACTCGTGCGGCTTCATTATTCTTGTCGACTTGGGGGCGGCGGACTACCTGAACTACCCGGGCCGCCCGAGCGACCAGGCGCGGTTTGAGGTGCATTATGCCTTGCTCAACCCCGACACGCATAAGCGAATCGTGGTCAAAGTCGGTGTCCCTTTGTCCGACCCGACGCTCCCGAGCTTGACCTCGCTCTGGTCGGGGGCGAACTGGATGGAGCGGGAGATTTTCGACCTGTTCGGGATCAAGTTCGACGGCCACCCCGACCTCCGGCGAATCTTGATGCCCGAAGAGTTCACCGCCCACCCGCTCCGCAAAGATTACCCGCTCCGAGGCCGGGGCGAGCGGCACAACTTCCCTCGCCTGACTCGGGGCGAATCCTGATCCGTTCCGCCGATCACTTGACATTGTAAGGGCCTCATCCCATGCCGGCGAACTTGCTTGACGAGCCAGAGATCGGCGTTGAGCGCAAAGATTATCACTGGACCTTGAACTTCGGGCCGCAACACCCCGCGACCCACACGACCCTGCGCCTGATCCTCGAGCTGGACGGCGAGCGGATCGTCAAGGCCGTGCCCGACATCGGGTACCTGCACTCGGGGTTCGAGAAGCTCGGCGAGCACCTGAATTTCAACCAGTACGTCACGATCGTCGACCGCAAGAACTACATCAGCCCGCCGCTCAACGAGGTGGCCTGGCACAACGCGGTCGAGAAGCTGCTCGGGATCGACATCACCAAGCGGTGCCAGTACATCCGCGTGATCATCGGCGAATTGGCCCGGATCAGCGACCACCTCCTTTGTGTTGGCGCGGCGGCGCTCGACTTGGGGGCGTTCACGGCGTTCCTGTTCGCGTTCAACCAGCGCGAGCTGATCAACGACGTCTACGAGGAGATGTCGGGCTATCGCTACCACCCGAGCTACACCCGGGTCGGCGGCGTGATGCAGGACTTCAACGACCGGACGATCAACAAGTGCCGGATCGTCCTCAAGAGCATGCCCAAGGCCCTGGCCGACCTCGAAAAGTTGATCCTCCGCAACCGGATCTTCCTCGACCGGGTCCGAGGGGTCGGGACCTTGACGCACAAGGATGCCATCGACTTCTGCTGCACCGGGCCGGTCGCCCGGGCCAGCGGCGTGGCCTACGACATCCGCAAGGACGAGCCATACCTCGCCTATGCCGACTTCGACTTCCAGGTCCCGGTGGCGACCGAAGGCGATTGCTACGCCCGGTTCCAGGTCCGGCTCGAAGAAATCTACCAGAGCCTGAACATCATCCGCCAGGCGGTCGAGAACCTCCCGAGCGGCCCGGTCAACGTCGCGGTGGCCGAGAAGTTCCCGATCCCCGACAAGGGGACGACCTATAACAGCATGGAAGGGCTGATCCAGCACTTCGAGCTGATCATGCCGAACCGGGGGATGCCGTCGCCGGTCAACGAGATCTACGCGGCGACCGAAAGCTCGAACGGCGAGCTGGGCTACTACCTGATCACCGACGGCAGCCAGACCGCCTGGCGGACCCGGACCCGGCCCCCTTCGTTCCTCCACTTCCAGATCTTCCCGCTGATCATCAAGGATCACCTGATCTCGGACATCGTGGCGACCCTGGGCAGCCTGAACATCATCGCCGCCGAGCTTGACCGCTGATCATCACCGCGACCACTTTGTTTTGAGGATCTTCGATCGATGTCCGGAGAAGCGAAGCCGCCGATGCTTTCCGAAGCGATTCGGGATAAGATCCGGGCGTACATCCCCCGCTACCCGAGCAAGCAGGCGGTGACGCTCCCCGCCCTCCACATCGTCCATGAGCATTTCCGGTGCGTCCCGAACCAGGCGATGGCCGAGATCGCCGAGATGCTCGACATCACCGCCGCCGACGTCTACGACACGATGAGCTTCTACGGATTCTTTCCGACGGCCCCGATCGGCGACGTCCGGCTCTGGGTCTGCCGGTCGATCGCCTGCGACATCACCGGCGGCGAGGCGATGCTCCAGCACGCCTGCGACCGCCTGAACATCGAGTCGGGCCAGACCACGCCCGACGGCAAGATCACCGTCGAGTTCGCCGAGTGCCTGGGGATCTGCGACTTCGCCCCCGCCGCCCTGGCCGACGACGGGCGGATCTTCGGCCCGCTTACCCCCGAGAAGGTCGACGCCATGATCGAGGAACTCAAACTCGGCCCGGTCGACCCGTCGCACGGGATGGCACCCGCCGGGACGCCTTCCACGCCGACGACCTCGTCGGTCTGACTTTGGCCTTGGAAACAAATCCTAGCCACGGATGAACACGGACGGGACATGGATAAGAAAATTTAAGGCTGTTTTTATCCGTGTCCCATACGTGTTCATCCGTGGCTAAGAATCGATCATCATGATTAACAAGCCGGATTGCTGCCCTTCGGCTTCTTTTAGGGGGTCCTGACTGTGGCTTCATTCGAACCTGTTTTGAGCCGGAACTGGGACGTCCCCGATGCGCACACCTTGAAAGTGTACGAGTCGCGCGGCGGGTACTCGGCGGGCCGGAAGACGTTGACCGAGCTTGACCCCGACAAGGTGATCGGGATCGTTAAGGATGCGGAATTGCGCGGACGCGGCGGCGCCGGGTTCCCGACCGGGTTGAAGTGGAGCTTCCTCCCGAAAGACCGGGCGGAAACCTTCATGTGTATCAACGCCGACGAGAGCGAGCCGGCGACGTTCAACAACCGCAAGTTGATGGAGCTTGACCCCCACCAGCTCCTCGAAGGAATCCAGATCGCCTGCTTCGCCACCAAGGCGACCACGGCGTATCTGTATGTCCGGTTCGAGTATATTCGGGCATTCCGTCGCCTCGAAGCGGCGGTCGTCGAGGCCCGGGCGGCGGGGCATCTGGGCAAGAACATCTACGGGACGGATTTCAGCCTGGAGATCCACGTCCACCGGGGGGCCGGGGCCTACATCTGCGGCGAAGAAACCGGGCTGATCGAGAGCCTGGAAGGCAAGCGCGGCTGGCCCCGGATCAAGCCGCCGTTCCCGGCGATCGAGGGGGCGTTCCGCAAGCCGACGGTCATCAATAACGTCGAGACGTTGAGCTGCGTCCCGCACATCCTCGGCCGGGGGGTCGATTGGTTCAAGTCGATCGGGACTCCCAAGAGCTACGGTCCCAAGCTCTACTGCGTTTCGGGGCACGTTAACAAGCAGGTTTGCGTCGAGTTGCCGCTCGGCGTCACGGTCAACGAGCTAATCGATGAGCATGGCGGCGGCGTCTGGAAGGGGAGAAAAGCCAAGGCGGCGATCCCCGGCGGGATCAGCATGGGCTTGCTCAAGGCCGAGGAGTTCGACACCAAGCTCGACTTCGAAGACCTCCGCAAGACCGGTTGTCTGGGGTTGGGAACGGCTGCCGTCACCGTGCTCGACGACCACACCAAGATCATGGATTACCTGTACAACACCTCGCGGTTTTTCGCCCACGAAAGCTGCGGCCAGTGTACCCCCTGCCGCGAAGGGACGGGGTGGATGTACAAGACCATGAAGCGGATCAAGGCCGGAGGGGGCCGGATCGAAGACCTCGACATCATGCTCGGGATGGCCAATACGATGGGCCTGACCCCCGGGACCACCATCTGCGGGCTGGCCGACGGCGCCGCCTGGCCGTTCAAGAACGCGATGGCCAAGTTCCGGGGGGAACTCGAAGAATACATCCGGACGCACCAGTCGCACAGCCAGATCGTCACCCCGCTCCAGAAGGCGATTGCCCTCGGGTTGTCGCCCGAGCCGACCAACGGGTCGCTGCCGATCATCCCGGCCCCGATGGCCGCGCTTTATTCGCCTCGCAATGACTGAGCCGAAGTCGCTATCATAACCACCGATCGTCCGACATCCTCGGCCGCCCTCGGGCCGAGGTCTCCTCAAGGAATCACGATGGCGACGATCATCATCAACGGGCTGGACCACGAACTCCCCGAGGGGGAGAAGCTCAACGCCATCCAGGCCGCGCAGCTTGCCGGGGTCGACATCCCTTATTATTGCTGGCACCCCGCATTGTCGGTGGTCGCCAATTGCCGGATGTGCGAGATCGAGGTCGGCACCAAGGATACCAAGACCGGCGAGATCAAGATGGTCCCCAAGCTCGTCCCCGCCTGCCAGACGCCAGCCAAGGACGGGACCGTCTTGGTGACCAACAGCGCCAAGGTCGAAGAACACCGCAAGATGATCATGGAATACCTCCTGATCAACCACCCGCTCGACTGCCCGGTCTGCGACCAGGCCGGGATGTGCGGCCTCCAAGACTACAGCTACGAGTACGGCCAGGCGAGCCACCGCTTCGTCGAGGAACGGATCGTCAACCCTCGTAAGGATGTGTCGGAAAACATCCTTCTGAATCAAGACCGGTGCATCATGTGCACTCGATGCGTCCGGTTTACTCGCGAGATCACCCAGACGGGCGAACTCCAGGTGATGCGGCGGGGCAACCACACCGAGATCGGCGTATTCCCCGGAGAGCCGGTCGACAATCCCCTGAGCGGCAACGTCGTCGACCTTTGCCCGGTCGGGGCCCTGCTCGACAAGGATTTCCTTCACAAGCAGCGGTCGTGGTTCCTTTCCAAGCATGACGCTGTCTGCACCCGATGCTCGACCGGCTGCAACATCAAGGCCGAGGAGAACCGAGGGCAGATCTGGCGGTTCACCGCGCGGAAGAACCCGCTCGTCAATGACTACTGGATCTGCGACGAAGGGCGGGCCAGCTACAAATCGGCCAATGACCCCGACTTGCTCGCGACCTCGTACGCGACCACCAAAGGCGTGCTTGGGCCGGTCGAGATGAGTCAAGCTTTGAACAACGTCTCGCAGTCGCTCAGGCGGGTCGTCGGCGACGGGTTCAAGATCGTCGGCGTCGTCTCGCCGTTCTTGACGGTCGAAGAAGCCTACCTGATGGCCAGTTACATCAAGGGGATCGACCCGGACAGCGTGCTCGCCCTCGGGCCGGTGCCGGTTGTCGGCGAGGACCGGACGTTCACCCCCGACAAGAACAAAGGGCGGTCGGGCGACACCAGCTTCGTCGTCCCCCGACCTTTCACGATCCATGCCGAGAAGTGCCCGAACCGCCGGGGGGTCGAAGCGATCCTCGAACACTTCCAGGGGGAAGTGATCCCGTTCGAGAATATCTCGCCTCGGATCAGCAATGGTGACTTCGGAGCCCTCTACTTCACGTCCGACGCCATCGACCCTTGGGGCACCGAGGCCGAAGCTAAGGCCCTCCGAAGCGGGGTTTCGTTCCTCGTCGTCCAGGACACTCAGGTGACTCCGCTGGCGCAGATGGCCCATGTCGTCCTGCCCGGGGCGACGTTCGGCGAGAAGGCGGGATGCTACGTCAACTTCCAGGGGCGGTTGCAGTATTCGTCCGCCGCTCTCCCTCCGAGAGACGGCTCGCTGCCCGACCTCGACATCTTCGCCGTCCTGATGGGCCGACCGGACGGGCCGATCCGGTCGCGCGATGTTCTCGTCGAATTGGCGCAAACGATCCCGGCGTTCGCTGTGGCCGAGTCGGGTACAATCTCCGACTTCGGGGTCTTGATCGGCCAACCCGCCGAGACCCCTGCGGAGTTGGTGGGCGTCGGTGGTCGGTTCGACGACCCTTGGCAGGTCCCTCGCTACTTGAAGGGGGATCGCCCCGGCGAGGCCAGCCCGAAGGGGGGCAAGGATGCTTGACCGAGTTGGTTCGAGAAAGGCGATCAATCGATGACGTTTGGCCAGTTCGCGATCATCATGATCCGGATGTTGACCGTGGTGGGGGTCAGCCTCGGGACGGTGTCCTACCTGATCCTCATCGAGCGGAAGATCGCCGCCTGGGCGCAGGACCGGAAGGGGCCGAACCGGGTTGGGCCTTACGGCCTGGTTCAGCCGTTGATCGACGGGGTGAAGATGATCCTCAAGGAGGATGTCACCCCGGATTACGTCTCGAAGCCGATCTACACGATGGCGCCGATCCTGGCGATCATCGCCGCGATGATCGGCTTCGCCGTGGTCCCGTTCGGGCCGGTGGGGGCGACGGCTCCGACCTTGTTCGGCAACCCGGTCGACTTCCAGATCGCCCCAAGCGTCGACATCGGGATCTTGTACATCCTCGCCGTCGGCAGCTTGGGGGTCTATGGCGTGATCCTGGCGGGTTGGGCGTCGAACAACAAGTATTCGTTCTTGGGTGGGCTGCGGTCGAGCGCCCAGTTGATCTCGTATGAGATCCCGCTGGGGATGTCGATCCTGGGGATGATCCTGATCTGCGGGTCGGTCGACTTGAACAACATCGTCGAGTGGCAAGACCGCCACGTCTGGGGCATCTTCGCCCAGCCGTTGGGGTTCCTCCTGTTTCTCGTGAGCGCGTTCGCCGAGACGAATCGGCTCCCGTTCGACCTGCCCGAATCCGAGCAAGAACTCGTCGGCGGCTTCCACACCGAGTACTCGGCGATGAAGTTCGGGATGTTCTTCCTGGGCGAATACCTCCACGTCATCACGGTCAGCTTCCTGACGGTGATCCTGTTCTTCGGCGGCTGGGACCTTCCGTTCTTCTTGGACCAACATCAAACCGGTTGGATCGCGGGCCTGGCCAAGATGGCGGTGATGGTCGGCAAGGTTGGCTTGATGATCGGCTTCATCATGTGGGTCCGCTGGACGTTGCCCCGGTTCCGCTACGATACTTTGATGGACCTCGCCTGGAAGCGGATGATCCCGCTCTCGCTGATCAACCTGACGGCGACGGCGGCGGTCTTGTACGTTTGCCGCGACGTCCTCGGTTGGACCTTTTATTGATTGATCGAGGGATGACGACCATGAAGATGGATGATCCGAGCATTAAGAAGATTACGCCGCCGACCTTGACCCGGTGGGAGAAGACCTACCTCCCGCAGATCTTGGGCGGGTTGGCCGTCACGGGGCGGCACATCGTCGCGGCGGCGATCGGCAAAGGAGCGATCACCGTCCAGTACCCCGAAGAGCAGCACATCCCGACGCCGAACTACCGAGGCGTCCACCGGCTCAACAAGGACGAGCAAGGCCGGGTCAAATGCGTCGCCTGCATGCTCTGCGCCACGGCCTGCCCGGCGCACTGCATCGACATCGTGGGCGCGACGGCGCCAGACTCGTGGGCCGACCGCGAGAAATATTGCGAAAGCTTCGTGATCGACGAGTTGCGATGTATCTACTGCGGGATGTGCGAGGAAGCCTGTCCGGTCAACGCGATCGAGATGACGGGCTTGTATGACTTGACCGGGCTGTCTCGGGAGCAGATGATCTTCGACAAGACGAAGCTCCTCTCGGTCTTCGACCTGACCAAAGACTCCGAGCCGATGAAGTATTCGAAAGGTCCCGGGCCGGGCGTACCGGTGACCACGCAGGTGATCCCGACCACCGTGACGTCAGGCCCGCTCGACGTTTGAACCCCCTGAGTTTCGAAGCCGGAAGGGTGATCGAAGACCGTGGAAACGATTGACCAATCCAGCCTGATCCGCGCCATCGCGTTTATCCTCCTGGGAGCGTCGGGGACCTACTTGCTCCTGCCGCACGAGCACGGGGTCGTCAAGCCGAGGCTCGCCCACCGCGTCGGTTATGCCCTGGTGGGCTTGGCCGTGGTCGTCTTCGCCACGTTCTGGAAGGCGCCGGTGGAACCCGTCACCCGGTTCTTCTTCTACGCTTTCGCCTTCGCTTCGGTCCTCGGCGGGATCTTGACCGTCACCAGTCGCAACCCGATCTACAGCGCCCTCTGGTTCGCGTCGGTGGTCCTGGCGACCTCGGGCCTATTCTTGCTGTCCGGGGCGCAGTTCCTGGCGGCGGGCACCATCATCGTCTATGCCGGGGCGATCATCGTCACCTTCCTGTTCGTGATCATGCTCGCGCAGATGGAAGGGCGGGCGGTGTACGACCGGACCGCCCGATCGCCGTTCTGGGCGACGTTCAGCAGCTTCTTGCTCCTGTTCGGCCTGACTTACGCCTTGCTGAGCCTCCGGACAGCCCCCTCGATCAACCCCAAGGTGGCGGATCAACGGAGGCTGATCTCGACCCCGTCGGAGCTAATCCCGGCGTCGGAGCGACTGAAAAACCCGGTCCTCCTCGGCCCCGATCAGGCAACCGTCCTCCGCCGGTCGCTCCCGGCGAGCCTGGCCCTGCCCGAGTCGGTCCCCGGCCAGAAGGCGATCGGGGCGCACGTCGCGGGCCTGGGCACCGCGCTCTACACCGAGCACCTGGTCACGGTCGAACTGGCCGGCGCCCTCCTGTTTGTCGCCCTCATCGGCGCCCTGACGATCGCCGCGCCCAAAACCCCGATTCGACCCGCCACCAGCGACGCGGCTGCCAACGCCGGGGTTTGATCGGTTCGAGACTTCTCAAGATCCTACCCCATTTGACGACCTCAAAGTCCCCCGAATCCCCCGCGAGTTGACCGATCATGCCCGACGTTTTCGGATTCGACCAGCTTACCAACTACCTCCTGATCGGCGCGGCTTTGATGGCGCTGGGGATGCTCGGGTTCCTCGCCCGGCGCAATATGATCGTCATGTTCCTGTCCGCCGAGATGATGCTCCAAGGCACGGCCTTGAGCTTGGTCGCCTTCGGCCGATACCACGGGAACTGGACCGGGCAGGTCTTCACGATCGTGATCCTCACCGTCGCGGCGTGCGAGGCGTCGATCGCCCTGGCCCTGATCCTCGTGCTGTTCAACCGCCGAAGCTCGCTCGACGTGTCGCTCTGGCAGGAACTCCGAGAGCCGGGCCGCCCCGAGGTCGTCGACTCCGCCGAGACCGCCGAACCGCTCGAAATCGAGAACGGGCCGGAAACCTACCCGCACCTCGAACCCGCCGGCGTCGAACCCGCCCACCCCGCCGGGGCCTGGACCTCTCGCCGCGACTAATTTAAGACAATTGAGCCACGGATGCAACGCGGATGGAACACGGATCAGAATAAGAAAAGATAGATTTGATTTTTCTTATCCGTGCTCCATCCGTGGCTAAGAAGCTTTTCGACCTTTCCCGGAGCAGCGCAGCGATGGACTTCTTCGTTTGGAACGCCTGGATCGTCCCGGCACTGCCCTTTTTGGGTGGGTTGATCGCGGCGGTTGGCGGCAAGTGGCTCGGGGCACGGTCGCACTTGCCGGTGATCGCGGGGATCGGCTTGGCGTTCCTGGTGTCGCTCGTGCTCCTGGCGAACTCCTCCGCCGAGGCGGTCTCGACGCCGATCCGGTGGCTGACGATCTCCGGTCTGGAGATCCCGATCCAGTTCCAGGTCGACGGCCTGACGACCATGATGCTGGCGATGGTCACGTTCGTCAGCACGCTGGTCGCGGTGTTCTCGGCGGGCTACATGGCCGGCGACCCGGGGTTCCCTCGGTTCTTCGCCCTCATCGGGTTGTTCGTCACTTCGATGACCGGGCTTGTGTTGTCGTCGAACTACCTGCTGACTTATGTCTTCTGGGAAGGCGTTGGGGTCTGCTCGTACCTCCTGGTCGGGTTCTGGCACGACAAGCCGGCGGCGGCGGCGGCGGCGAAGAAGGCGTTCCTGGTCAACCGGATCGGCGATGTCGGGTTCGCCCTGGCCATCTTCTGGATGTGGTCGGCCTCGCTCGACCACAACCTCAGCTATGCCAACGTCTTGAGTCAGGACAACTTGCAATTCATGCCCGGCTCGGCCTTGATCGGGATCTCGCTCCTCCTGTTCTGGGCCGCGAGCGCCAAGAGTGCCCAGATCCCGCTCTACGTCTGGCTGCCCGACGCGATGGAAGGCCCGACGCCGGTCTCGGCCCTGATCCACGCGGCGACGATGGTCACGGCGGGGGTCTACCTCGTCGCCCGGTCGACCCCGATGCTGGCGATGGTTCCCGAGGTGCAGTTGGTCGTGGCCATCATCGGTTGTGCGACGGCCTTGCTCGCGGCGGCCATCGCGGTGACGCAGACCGACCTCAAGCGGGTGCTGGCGTACTCGACGGTGAGCCAGCTTGGGTACATGTTCATGGCGCTGGGGTCGGGCGTGAAAGGGGTGGCCAGCTTCGCGGTGATCGCCGGGATGTTCCACCTGTTCACGCATGCCTTTTTCAAGGCGTTGCTGTTCCTCGGGTCGGGGAGCGTGATGCACGCGATGGGCGGCGTGATCGACATGAGGCAGTTCGGCGGCCTTCGGAAGCGGTTGCCGGTGACTTATGCCACGTTCGCCGTCGGCGTGCTCGCCCTGTCGGGCATCCCGATCTTCGCGGGTTTTTTCAGCAAAGACGAGGTCCTCACCGCGATCCGGGTCGCGGCGATCACCAGCAACGACTCGGGCGGGACCGGTTGGGGCTGGGTCTACTACCTCATCTACGCCACCGCGATCGGCACGGCGGGCCTGACCGCGTTCTACACCGGCCGGGCGTTCTTCCTCACCTTCCACGGTCCCGAGAGACTGCCCGACCCGAACGCCCCGCCCACCGACTCCGAGGGGGATGCCTCCTCGCACGGGGCGGACCAAGGCCACGCCCACGACCAGAGCCACGATGCCCACTTCGGCCATGAAGGCGGGCCGACCCTGACATTCCCGCTGATCGCCCTGGCGGCGTGCGCCACGCTCGTCGGGATTATCTTCGGGCCGACGCACTGGTTCGAGCATCACCTGGAATTGACCCGAGAGCTTCATGGCAGCCAAGGTTCGATCGTGCATAACTTCGACTGGCTCACGGCGACCTTGGGGACTTTTGTCGGCCTCTTCGGCCTCGGCCTCAGCTATGTCTTCTATGCGAACGACACCGCGATCAGCCCGATCCCGGCCCGGCTGGCGCGGCAACTCGGGCCGCTGTATCGGTCTTCGCTCGCCAAATTCGGGGTGGATGAAGCCTACTCGACGCTCCTGGTCTGGCCGACCCGGCTGCTCGGGCAGGTGGCCGACTTCTTGGACAAGTTCGTGGTTGATGGCCTGGTGCAGACCGTGGCCTGGCTCCCGCAAACGCTGGGGCGAAACGTCTTCGCACGCATCCAGAACGGTTTGGTGCAATACTACGCCGCCGTGACCGCGTTGAGCGTGGGTGTCTTGCTCTTGGCGTTGCTGTTCCTGGTCTGACCCCGAGAGAGGATTGCAGATCGCGCATTGCAGATCGCAAAGAAAACCAATCCGGTCGATGCTTTGCAACTTGCGGTTGGCGAATGGAATCCGACTTGATTGATGCTTTGCAATCTGCAATCCAGCGATCTGCTATGCAAGAACCTCCTTGGATGAGTATGATCCGCGAACTTGAGACTCGACCGACCGATCGACCGCCGAGGAACCCGTGATGGCATTCTTGCTGGTGTTCACCGTCCTGCTCCCGATGCTCGGGAGCGTCTTCCTGGCGATCCGGGCGAACCGACCCGCCGAGGAATCGCGGGCGATCGCGCTGGGGTTCGCCGGGGCGACGCTGGCCCTGACGCTGATCCTGGTCCTCGGGTTCCGGTCGGATGTCGTCGGTCCCCAGTTTGCGTTTGGGGGCGGGAAGGTGCCTTATGGGGCGGCCTGGATGGGCCAGGTCGGCGTCCGGTTCGCCCTGGGGCTGGACGGGATCAGCGTCGGGCTGTTCGCCTTGACTTCGCTGCTGGCAGTCACGGCAGTCTGCTGCTCGTGGAACTCGATCCTCAAGAACGCCTCGATGAATTACGCCCTGCTCCTGGCGCTCCAGTCGGGGCTGCTGGGGTTGTTCGCCAGCCTCGACGTGATCCTATTCTATGTCTTCTTCGAGTTCACCTTGATCCCGCTGTTCTTCCTGATCGGGATCTTCGGCGGGGTCGACCGGCGCCGGGCTTCGCTGACGTTCTTCCTGTATACGTTGGCGGGGAGCTTGCTCACTTTGCTCGGCGTGATCGCCTTGGTGGCGATCCACTACACCTACTCGCCGGGGCATGTCCTCACGTTCTCGATCCCCGAGTTGACCGCCGGGCTGGCCAACCTCCCCTGGGCCGAGTGGCAGGCCCAGCCCACCTGGGGGGACGGCGGGGCGTTCTGGACCAGGCCGCAGGTCCTCATCTTCCTGTTGTTGTTCGCCGGGTTCGCCGCCAAGCTCGCGTTGTTCCCGCTCCATACCTGGCAGCCCTTGGCGTACAGCGAGGCCCCGACCGGCGGGACGATCCTCCTGGCGGGCGCGGCGCTGAAGGTGGGTTGCTACGGCCTGCTCCGGTTCAACCTGGGGATGACCCCGATCGGGGCCGAGGCGATGGCCCCGTTGATGGCCACCCTGGCGACGATCGCCATCATCTATGGTGCGCTCGCGGCCTTGGCGCAGCATGATTTGAAGCGCTTGATCGCCTACAGCTCGATCAGCCACATGGGGTTCGTGGTGCTCGGGCTGTTCTCGCTCAACGCGACGGGGATCGAGGGGGCGACGATCCAGATGGTCAACCACGGCTTGACCACCGGGGCCTTGTTCGCCTGCGTCGGCCTGATCTCCGACCACTACCGGACCCGCGACCTGTCCGAACTCGGCGGGCTTTGGAACCGCTACCCGGTCTGGTCGTTCCTGATCATGGTTGCGGCCCTGGGGTCGGCGGCCCTGCCGGGCCTGAACGGGTTCATCGGCGAGTTCCCGATCCTCCTGGGGATGTACCGGGTCCGACCGACGACCGCCGTGTTCGCCACGTTGGGGATGATCCTCGGCGCTTATTACCTCTTGTGGATGCTCCAGCGGATCGTCTTCGGCCCGCTCCGCGAGCCGACCGTCTACACCGACCCGTCGAGCGGCCACTCGGCGCCCTCGCCGTCGGTCCCGTTCACGATGGGTGCGGTGGAGCTGGGCGGGATCGTCCCTTTGATCGCCCTGATCGTGATCATCGGCGTGTTCCCGGCCCCGTTCGTCGACCGGGTCAAGCCGCCGATCGCGCCGATCGTCGAGCATCTCCAAGCGGGATCGAAGCCGAAGGTCGTCGCCGGCCTCGAAACTCAACCCAGAACCACCGTCGATCCCGTCCGCCCGACCGGCGAATGAACCTTTAGCCCCTTCACCTTCGAGGTCCGCCCGTCGATGACCGCCATCGAGAACGCCCGGCAAACGCTCCTGATCCTCTTGCCGGAGATCCTGATCCTCTTCTCCGCGACCGTCATGATGACGCTCGGGGCGTTCATCAAGGTGCCGAGGCGCGTCTGGTCGATCACGGCGGCCTCGACCTTGGTCGTCGCGCTGTTGATCCTGGTCCTGCTCCGCGATCAGCTCACCGACCCCTACGGCTCGATCGCGCTCAACGACGCGATGTCGGGCTACGGTCGCTTGTTCTTCCTCCTGACCGGCCTGATCCTCCTCGGGCTGGCCCACAACCAGGTCGACGACGAGCGGGCACCCGAGTTCTTCGGGTCGATCCTGATGATCCACGCCGGGGCGATGGTCGTCTGCGCCTCGAACGAGTTGGTGTTCTTGTTCGTCGGCCTGGAACTGGTCAGCATTCCGACCTACCTGCTCCTGTACCTCTCGCGGCGGACCGAGAATACCCAGGAAGCCGCCACCAAGTACTTCTTCCTCAGCGTGTTCTCGTCGGCCTTGCTGTTGTTCGGCCTGGCCTACCTTTATGGGATGACGGGGGTCTCGAACCTCAAGACCTTGAGCTACCTCAGCCAGGTCCCTCGGACCTTGCCGAACGTCCCTCAGCCGATCTTCGCCGTGGTGGCCCTGGTGTTCGTGATGGCGGGCCTGGGGTTCCGGGTCGCGGCGGTCCCGTTCCATTTCTACGCGCCGGATGTGTATCAGGGGTCGCCGACGGTGATCGCGGCCTTGCTCGCCTGGATACCCAAAGGGGTCGGCTTCGTCGCGTTCTTGCGGACCTTGACCGCCGTGATCCCCACCGACATCGCGCCGCCCGATAATCATCTGACCCAGCAAGCGGCGGTCCTGGCTTTCGTGATCGCCACGATCACGATGACGTTGGGCAACACGGTCGCCCTGGGGCAGACCAATCTGAAGCGGCTGTTCGCGTACTCGTCGATCGCCCACGCGGGTTACCTCATGATCGGGGTGGCCGTCGCTTTCCGGAACGGTGACCTCCACGGCTACCCGCTCGGTGGTTACGCCCCGAGCGAATTGGGCAGCGAGGCGATTTTGTTCTATCTTGTCGCCTATGCCTTGATGACTTTGGGTGCGTTCGGCGTGATCATCGGGCTGAGCTCGCCGTCTCGATCGGTGGAGACCGTCGATGACCTCGCGGGCTTGGCCCGAAGCCACCCCGTCATGGCCTTGGCAATGACCGTCTGCCTGTTCAGCCTGGCTGGTATCCCCCCGTTGTCCGGGTTTTTCGGCAAGTTCTACCTGTTCGTGGCCGCCTTGACCGCGTCTTACGGGGACGACGCGGCTTTGTATCAATCCCTGGCCTTGATCGGCGTCTTCAACTCGGCGATCGGGGCCTACTACTACCTCAAGATCATCGTGGCGATGTATTTCCGAGACCCCGTCGGCGAACCGCTCGCTCCTCGACTGACCTGGCCGACCGCGACGGCCATCGGCGCCTGCTCGACCTTGGCACTCGTTCTCGGCTTCTGGTTGAAGCCCGTCACCGAGGCTTCGAGGGAATCAGCAGTCGCGCTGATGGCCCACCCCGCGATTGTCGTTCCCCCGACGCCCGACCAGTTGCCCTCCGCCGCCGAGGAAGCCCTCCGCCAGGCCGACGAAGACTCCAAGGCCGCCGTCCGGGGGTTGCGGTGGGTTACACCGGCTCCTCGGACCCAACCTCGTTGATCTCAGTTCGGATCGGTCGATCAATCGAACCGGTAGAGTGCCCGGTAGATCGGTCGGCCTTCGATACGATACTTGCGCTCGAAATTGGTGAGATAGTCGAGTTCGTGGGTCGCTTCGAGCGGTGCGGGAACCGGTTGATTCGCGAACCGGGGGTGCTCGGCCATCAACTCGGTGATGACCCCGAAGTACTCTAAGACATCGGTGACGACGTGCAACTCGGAGCCGGGGATTAACGTCCGCTCGGCGCTCAGGACCAGCGGCTTGCCGAAGACCCGGCGCTTGCGGTGGCGGGCCTTCCACCAAGGGTCGGGAAAGTAGACGTGGAGCGCCGACAAGCTGGCGTCGGGGACGTACCGGACCATGAACAGGAGGGCGTCGCCGGGCAAGACCCGGACGTTGCTCAAGGCTCGCTTGGCCACCCGCTCGGCGCCTCGTCGGGCATACTTCCTCGCCAGCTCGATCCCGAAGAAGTTGTGGTCGGGTCGGGCCGCCCCGGCGTTGGCGAGGAACAGCCCCTTGCCCGAGCCAATCTCAAGCTCGACCGGGTGGTCGTTGCCGAAGACATTCGACCAGGTCACCGGGGCTTCGGCCTGTTCGAGATCGAAAAGGTACGGCGTGGCGTCGATCATCTCGGGCTCAACCTCGACTGGCGAGCGGGACGCCGATGATCCGGGCTTGAAAGACCATGTTGGTGCCGACGAACCCCTGGGTTTCGAAGATCGTCTGGCGACGATTCACTCGGGTGGCCTTGGAAACGAGGACGAGGCGGTCGCCGGGCTTGACCTGACCTCGGAACCGGACGTTTTCCATCCCGCCGAAGCCGATGAAATAGCCTTCGGTCAATTTGATCAGGTGGCAATAGTAGCTGGAAAGTTGCGCCGCGGCTTCGCAGATGAGGACGCCTGGCATGAGCGGGTATCCTGGCATGTGGCCTCGGACCCAGAACTCGTCGGCCTTGACGTCCTTGTAACCGATGATCAAGTTATCTTCGCGATCGAAGGAGACGATCGCGGTGAGTTGCTCCATCTCGAAGCGTTGGGGGTTGCCCTGGCGGATCGCTTCACCGTCGGCCAAGACGCGCGAGGTATCAATCGTCGCGGGATCGACCAAGGCGGCAGGCGGCATTCCCAATCTTCCTTTCGGACGGTCGATGGGCCGAGGCGACGCGGCGAGGGCCGTGGGGTGCGATCGGTCAACCTTCAACCAGCAAATCCGGAACTGCGAGCCGAACGGATCTCGGGTGGCCGGAGCGGACAACATCTCGCTATCATGCCGTCCCGGCCCCTTCGCGACAAGAGCGCTCACCCTCGAAGGCGACGCAAGGATCGACCCGACATGACAATAACCACCCCGATCCGCCGACCCCTCGGGACCATGATCGTTTACGGCTACCCCAAAGCCGACCTTGAGGCAGAGCTGGCCATCGCTCGGAGGATCGGGGCCGAACTCCTCGAAATCCTTCCCGACTGGCGAGCCGAGCCCAACCCTGCCGAACTCGTCGCCCGAGCCGAGGACCTCGGCCTCGCCATCCACAGCGCCCACGGCTGCTGGGGGGGGCAGTCGATCCGGGCCAGGCAAGTCGACCTCGGGTCGCTCGACCCGACGATTCGCCTCGAAAGCGTCGAGGATATCAAGCGATGCGTCGACTGGCTTCAAACCGCCCGAGGGACCTTCCTGGTGGTCCACCCCGGCGGGCTGTCCGACCCGTCCGAGACTTCCAGCAGGAGGTCGGCCCTGGTCGACTCGCTCCAGACCCTCGCCCCCGTCGCCGACGATGCCAAGGTCGTGATCTGCGTCGAGAACATGCCGCCCGGCGTCTTCCCCGGCTCGAAGATGGCCGATCTCGCCTCGATCGTCGACGAGGTCGCCAGCCCTTCGGTGGCCCTGGCGATGGACACCGGTCACGCCTTGATCGCGTCGTCCGACGAACCCAGCCTGGAAAGCATGACCCGAGCGGCAGGTCGGCATCTGGCGACCACCCACGTCCACGACAACAACGGTCGACAGGACTTGCACTGGCCTCCAGGTCTGGGCGGGATCGATTGGGACGGGTGGGTCAAGCACCTCGACGAGATCGACTACCGAGGGCCGATCATGCTCGAGTGTATCCGACATCTCAGGTCGAACCCCGATTGCATCGACGGAGCGTTCCTCGAACGATTGAGGCGGATGACGGGGCTGGAACGATCCTGACGAGACTTTGGTCAATCGATCCGTCGCAACGGCTAGCAAATCGGCATCAAAGGACCGATACGAAAGTTGTGATCGGAGAGGCTGGAGGGCTTGGAAGCCCTCGGTTCGAATCTCGACCCGCCAAGGAGGGCGAAGCTCATGGACACCTCGTTGAATCGGCGATCGGCCCTCGGATCGCTCGGAGTCCTGGGCGCCTCGATGGGGGCCTTGGCCCGTCAGAGTCTTGCCCAAGACGCCCTTCCCCCTCCGCTCCCGCCCGGACTGGTCGGACCTCGCCCCCGAGGGGTTTTCGGGCGGATGACCGGGGCTCAAGCTACGGCCGAGACGCTCCGATGCGAAAGCGTCCCTTGCGTCTTCGGCGTCCCGGGTGCCCAGAACAACGAGTTCTGGGATGCCATGAAGTCCGCAGGCTTGCCTTATCTCCTCGTCACCAACGAGGCGTCCGCCAGCGTGATGGCCGACGGCTCGGCCCGGGCGACCGGCGGAGTCGGCGTGTTCAGCGTCGTCCCCGGCCCGGGCCTGACCAACTCGATGACCGGGATCGGCGAGGCGCTGCTCGACAGCGTCCCGATCGTCGGGATCGTCACCGACATCGACCGACGCCCCGGCGCCCCGAGCTTTCAGGTCCACTCGACCGCCAACGCCACCTTGCTCCGGCCGATCTGCAAGGTGGTCTACGAGGTCAAGCATCAGGCGCAAATCCCCTCGATGATCCACGACGCCTTCCGGATGGCCCGATCCGGCGAGCCTGGGCCGGTCGCGGTCGTTTTGCCGTTCCACCTGCTCAATCAGGTCTGGGATTACGACGGGATCGCCCCCCCGCCCTACCCCGTCCCATTCGATGAAGGGGCTTACCGCCAGGCCGTCGCCGTGCTCTCGGACCGGAAGGCGAGGGTCGGGATCTATGCCGGGATGGGCTGCGCCGAGGTCGGCCCGAGTTTGGCCTGCGCGGCGGAGATCCTCCAAGCCCCGGTGGCGACCTCGGTCAGCGGCAAAGGGGTGATCCCCGATCAGCACCCGCTCGCCGTCGGCTGGGGGTATGGTGCCCAGGGGACCCGAGCCGCCGAGAAGGCGTTCAAGGAGGTCGACGTGGTTTTGGCCGTCGGGGTGAAGTACTCCGAGAACTCGACCGCGAGCTACGCGATACCCAAGCACGATAAGGTGATCCACGTCGACGCCAACCCGGCCAACATCGGACGGAACGTCCCCACCTGTGTCGGGGTCAACGCCGACGCCCGGTTGTTCTTCGACCGCTTGGTCCAGGATGCCGACAAGCTCAGGCGCCCCGCCAACCCCGGCCTGGTCCGGAAGATTGCCCACAACCGGGACCTCGACCGCCGCGAAAACGGCCGGACCCGGATCACCGAAGGGGTCGACCCGATGACGTTCCTGATGCACCTCCGAGGGGCGCTCGGACCCGACGAGTTGATCTTCGTCGACGTCACCGCGTCGTCGCACTGGGCCGCCGAAGCGATCGACCTGGTCGGCCCCCGACGCTACTTCACCCCGGCCAACAACCAGAGCATGGGCTGGGCGATTGCCGCGTCGATCGGCGCGCAGAGGGTCCGGCCGGATCGGGTCGTCGCGTCGATCACCGGCGATGGCTGCTTCCTGATGTCGGCGCTCGAGATGTCCACCGCCGCCCGGGCCAACCTCCCGGTGAAGTTCTTCGTCCTCGACGACGGCGCCTACCACTACATGCAGATGTTCCAGAACCCGAGCTTCCGGAGGACCACCGCCACCGAGATCGCCCGCGTCGACTTCGGTGCCTATGCCCAGGCGATGGGCTTGGGTTACAACGTCATCGAGCACAACGGCGACATCCCCAACGGCCTGCTTCGGTCAATTTCCCATCCCGGGCCGATCCTCACCCGCGTTTGCATCAGCTACGAAGGCCGCGACATCCGCTGGCTCGACGCGGCCAAGTCGTCCTACTTGCAGCACCTTTCGGGCGACCAGAAACTCAGGCTGGCAAGCCGGGTCGCCTCGCGGTCGGTCGACCGCAACCTGATCAGCGACTGATCGAGACCCAATTCAGCCACGGATCGACACAGATCATTCACGGATTGGTTGACCTTCTCCCGGCGCGCAACCTCTCCTCGACATCGACCGTTCCCAGGTCTGCGTGGGCGGGCTCAGGGTTGATTCGGTTGCCAAAGAACGGGCTTGGGGGTCAGACCAGTTCGGCCAACGCCATGTTCGTCCGACGCCGGGCGGCTTTCTGGCGCCGGGCGTAGTCTCGCGAGGGTTCGCCCGCCCGATGGGGTCGGCTGTGGTTGCGGCCCTTCTCGTTGGAGTAGTCGTGGACGACGACCGGAGGCTCGATCAAGGCGGGTTTGGCGGGGGCTTCGGCGGTCGATGATGGCTTCGTTTCGTCGATTTGGTGCGCCGCGTCTTCGCACAATGGCTTCGTTTCGTCATTTTCGGGCGCGACTTCGAGATGGGCTACGGGCGTTGGCTTCGTTTCGTCGAAATGCGGTTCGGGCTTGCCCTCGAACTGGTTGGGGTTGCGGGGGCGATATTTTTCGACCACCGGGCCGTAGATCGCGGGGCGGCGCTGGGGGTCGTCCCAGCGGTCGGGGTGCTCGACGTGGAACTGGTCGACGTACCACTTGAGTTGCCGGTGCAACGACCGGACGTGGCGGCGGAGCTTGGCCAGGCCCGGGACGCCGTCGTCGTGGAGGTCGGCTTCGACGAGACCTCGGACGATGGCGTCGGCCTCCCGGACCCGCTCGCGGAGGGCTTCCAGCGCGGCGATCGACTCGTCGACAAATCCAGGGCGAGACGGGTCGACCTCCGAGTCGCCGCCGACCAGTTGCGCCGCCAACTCGCGCTGGCCTTCGGTCCAGGCGGACGGCTCGAACCTCGCCAGGATGCGCCATCGGGCGATCAGCCAGTCGATCCCGCTCGGAGTTTCCCGGAGCTTCGCCACTACCCGGGCCGGTTCCTTAATAATCCTTATCGCGATCGTCTCGACGGCGAGTTTCTGGTCGTCCTCCCAGAAGTCGATGGCGCGATAGGAGGCATAATCGCGCAACTTCCGCTCGACCCGCTCGGATCGGTTGATCCGGAGCATGAGGGTGCCGATGGTGCCGGTGAGCCAGTCCTGCCAGCCGTTGCGGGGCTTGAACGCCTCGTAGATTTCCCCGGCCTGCTCCTCCAGGAGGCTGGCGGTCTCGGCCACGACGGTCGGTTCGACCAGATGCTTCATCAAACCCTCGCGCCGCCACGCCCGCTTCGGCGATAGCGTCGGTCGCCCGAGACGACTCCGGGCGGCGGCTTCGGGACAGGGTTCGGTGTTGGCCACGGCCTCGGGGGGCAAGTCGATGTAAGGCACGGGAGCGTCCTCATTGGGTGTCGAGCAGGTGAGATGAAGTTGAGCCTCCAAGGTTAAGTATCGAAATTTTCGCGAGGCATTATTCCACTTCCGGGCGGAATGGCCCGGATTGTCCGAGATAGAGGGCGGAAAGAGGGGGCGAACGAGAAACGGTACCTGACCCCCTTTTTTGTTTTGACGTCGGTCACGGCTCCGGTGGGACGGGTCAATCTGCGGCTCCGCCCTTCGCCTGGGGCCTGAGTAGGTGGAGTTCGGTTGCCATCCCCTGGTCGCCTTGCCCTTTCATCCATGATTCGAGTTCGCCTCGAAGGTTGATGAGGGCGGCCGATTGACGCGGTTCGGCGGCCAGGTTGTGCCGCTCCCAGGGGTCGGTCCCGAGGTGATACAGCTCCTCGGCGGGGCGGTGGTGATAGCGGGCGACGATCGCGGCGGCGGCCGGGTCGGATTGGGCTCGCTCGACCCATGAGCTGAAATAATCACGCCCGTCCCCACCCGACGCCTTGTCGACATGGGTGTGGTGCTCGGACATCGGGTCGAGATTGCGGATGTATTTCCACTCCCCGGTTCGGACCGATCGGATCGGATATCGGTTCATCGAGCCGTCGCCGCTGTGCGAGGCGAAGACCTTGTCGCGGTGTCGTTCGGATTCGCCGTGGAGGACGCCCAGGAACGACCGCCCGCTGACGTTGGCGGGGGCCGACCCTCGGGCGACTTCCAGGCAAGTCGGCAGGATGTCGACCCAACTGACCAGCGCATCGGACTTCGAGCCGGGTTTGATTCGGCCGGGCTGGGCGACGATGAGGGGGGTCCGGAGTCCGGCGTCATAGTTGTTCCACTTGCCGAAGGGAAATTGCGACCCGTGGTCGCTGGAGAACAAGAACAGGGGATTTCCCTTGAGAGACTTGCGAACCGCGTCGTAGACCAGGCCGAGATCGCGGTCGGCGTTGGCGACCGCATGGGCGTATCGCGTCCGGGCCTGGCGGGTGGCCGGGGTGTCCACCAGGTTCGGTGGCAGCGAGACGTCCGCCGGGGCGAGGGCCGGCTTGGGTGGCCAAGGGACGTGCGGCCAGTTCGTGCCGACGATGAGACAGAGCGGCTTCGACGATCTCCTGCGTCCGAGCCAGTCGACGGCGGCTTCGACGCATTTGTCGTCGTGATAGGTGTAATTGCTGATGTGGTCGAACCCATAACCCGTCACCTGGGCGTAGTGGGCCGTCTTGCCGATCGCCGCGACCTCGTAGCCGAGTTCCTGGAAATAGGCAGGCCAGAGCTTGATCCCCTCGTGGGGCCGGGTCTGGTTGAGCATCGCCCCGTTCCGCATCGGATACAGCCCCGTGAGCAGCGCCGCCCGGCTCGGTGCACAACTCGGCGAGGCAACGAAGGCGTTGGTGAATGTCATCCCGTCCCTGGCGAGCCGTTCCATGTTCGGAGTCGCCACATCCTTGCCGCCATAAATCGAGCAGTCGGCCCAACCCAAGTCGTCGGCGAGAAACAAGACGATATCCGGCCTCCGGGCCGGACCGTCCTCTTGGATCGGGCCGAATGCCAGGAGGCTGGCCCAAAGGGACCAAAAAACCACCGATCGCACGTTTTCACGCCTCCCGAAAAAGGGGTCAGGTACCGTTTTCTTGCGTTCGACACCTTCTTAATCTATCTTGGAGTTATGCCATGACCTCCGAGAGCGACCGAAGGCGGCTTAGTTTACCACGTCCTCAATCGAGGCAATGGTCGGCTGGGGATCTTCGAAGAGGCAGGCGATTATGATGCCTTCCTCGGGATCTTGGGCGAGGCGGTCTCGCGCTAGCTATTCCATGCGATTGCTCGCGCATTGCGTGATGCCCAACCACTTCCACCTGATCCTCTGGCCGACCGGCGACGGCGACCTTTCGCGGTTCATGCAGTGGTTGACCTTGACCCACACCTAGCGTTGGCATGCCCACCGGGGTTCGGCCGGTTCCGGTCATCTGTCCCAAGGTCGTTTCAAGTCGTTCCTGGTCCAGGATGATGACCATTTTTTGACCGTCTGCCGCTATGTCGAACGCAACGCCCTTCGCGCCGGCTTGGTTGCAAACGCCAAAGCCTGGCGTTGGGGCAGTCTGGCGGCCAGATCAGGCCCCGGGTCGCCCCTCGTTCGCTGGCCGGTGAAACGTCCTGGCGATTGGGTCGAGCGAGCCAATCGCTCCATGTCCCCCATCGAAGAAGATGCAATGCGTCGGAGCATCCGGCGCAACCAACCCTTCGGCGAGCCTGGTTGGCAGGTCGAGACGGCGGCACGCCTAGGACTCGGGGGCAACTTTGCGATCGGTCGGGCGACCCCGAAAAACAGAAAACGGTACCTGACCCCTTTTCGCCACGGAAAAGATGGCGTTCGGTCGGTGATCCCGACAAAGTTCCGAGCTTATTGGAGCCGATAGCGTACAGTAGCTTTCTCTGTCGCGGGCCGCTGGGGGTGGCGACCGAATGTCGGTCGAGTTGGGGTTATCGGATGGCGAGGTTCCCGTTAGGATGCCCTGCCGTCGGTGGCCGGGCCACCTTGGGGGGCGACCGACGACGCGTCGCGACGAGTCTCATGGATGAGGCATGATGAAGAACGTTCGCACAGGCCGATCCATCCCGCACGCGGAATACTTCCCGAGCGCCGAGGCCGAACTCGGACCGGCTCGATGGCTCGCGGTCTTCCGCAATGACGTCCGCGAGCTGACCCACTTCTGGCCGGTGGTCCAGAACATGGTCGCTCAAGAACTGCGGGTCCGGTACCACCGCTCGATCCTGGGCTTCTTGTGGACGCTCATCAACCCGATCTTGATGATGGGCACCCTGACGATGGTGTTCTCGCAGGTGTTCGCCAAGGTCGACTGGAAAGAATACGCCATCTACCTCTTCGCCGGGCAAGTTCCTTGGACGATGTTCACCGGGAGCCAGTCGGATTGCGCCACGTCGATCGTGGCCAACGAAGGGTTGATCCGGAAGATCTACCTGCCGAAGCTGGTGTTCCCGATCGCCCGAGTGATGATCAACCTGACGACGTTCTTGCTGTCGCTGGTGGCGCTTTACCTCCTGGCGATCCCGTTGGGGGCACCAATCTCTTCCTCGATGGTGCTCTTGCCGGTCGTCATCGCGCTGTTCACGACGTTCGCGATGGGGCTTGGGTTGACCTTGGCGGTCGCCAACACGTTCTACCGCGACACGGGCCACCTGATCACCGTGATCCTCCAGGCGTGGTACTTCGCCACCCCGATCATCTGGGGGGAAACGGGGCTGCCGGAGACCCTGGAAACGCGGTGCTGGCTCAACCCGGCTTACCCGTTCATCCGGATGTTCCAGTTGATCATACGTGACGGCCAGTGGCCGACTTCCACCATGTTCTTGGCGGCCGCCTTCATCGCGACGGTGAGCCTGGGGATCGGGTATGTCACTTTCAAGCTCCACGAAAACAAGCTGGTCTTCCGCCTCTGATCGCGACCTCGGCGGCGAGCCGTCGTCGCTCATGAAGCCCGAAGCCCACCGGCCTCTGGTCGAGCTTGACGACGTGTCGCTTCGATTCGTGAGCTACCACGACAAGCAATACTCGCTCAAGCGGCAGGCGCTCGACCTGTTGCTCAGGCGAGACACCCCGCCGGTCTCGAACGACTTCTGGGCGCTCCAGAATGTCAGCCTCCGGATGAGCAAAGGCGAGCGGATCGGGATCATCGGCTTCAACGGTGCGGGCAAGAGTACGCTCTTGCGGACCTTGGCCCGGATCTACACCCCGACCACCGGCCGCCTGAGCATCCGGGGGACCGTCGCGCCCTTGATCGAGATGGGCGCCGGGTTCAACCACGAGCTTTCGGGCCGCGACAATATCCTCCTCAACGGCGCGATGCTCGGGATCAAGCCCCGCGAGATGAAAAAGAAGATCGACGGGATCTACGATTTCACCGGCCTCCGCGAGTTCGCCGACTTGCCTCTGAAATATTATTCGAGCGGGATGTACGCCCGGTTGGCGTTCGCCATCGCCACCGAGGTCGACCCGGATATCCTCCTGATCGACGAATCGCTGGGCGCCGGGGACGTGATTTTCGTCGACCGGGCCAAGGCGAGGATCGACGAACTCCTGGCCAAGTCAAATCTCGTCGTGATCGTGTCGCACGACCTCGGGCAAGTCCACAAGATGTGTACCCGAGGGATCTGGATGCACGAGGGGCAGGTCCGTGTCGACTCGGACATCACCGACACCATCACCAAGTACCTCACGTTCACCCAGGCGATCGACGCCAAGGCCGCCGAGGCCGCCCGGCTGGCGGACTATGCCGAGATGGCTCATCAAGAAAATCTTTAGCCACGGATGGAACACGGATGAAACACGGATAAGAGAGAAAAAGTTTCTATTATCCGTGTTTCATCCGTGGCTCAAAATTCATCTTTATTCTTATTTGAGAGGGAGGGTCCTTCCGTGCTGATCGGGATCGACATGCTCGCCGTCCAAGCGTCCGAAGGGGGGAACCAGGAGGCGGGACGCTACGGGCGACAGCTCGTCGACACGATCTTGGCCCGGAATACTTCGGATCGGTTCCTCCTCTACACCCACGAAGGGTGGCCGACGGATCGGGTCGCGACTTCGTCGCGGTGGATCACCCGGAAAAGCCTGGGTCCGATCGCCTCGGTTGGCCCGGCCCGGCTCCGGGCCACCATCCAGCGGTTGCTCGACCACAACCCCGACGGTCTCGATTGGCTGGTCCTCCTCGACCCGTTTTCTCCGCTCTACGGCGGCGTCCCCCCGGAAAGCCCGCTCGGGAGCTTGAAAGTCGCCTCGGTCGTCCTCGACCTCGGCGTGGTCCGGGGCGACGACCGACGGTTGGCCCCGCTCCGGCGTCACGAGGCGATCTTCGCCGTTTCGGGCTCGACCTCGGCGCAGTGTCGGGTCCGGCTCGGGTCGGCTTCGAGTCGAGTCGCCACGCTCAACGTCGCGGCTGTCCCCGGCTTCGCCGCCCCCGACCTCTCCGAACCGCTCAGCAAGGTGGCGGGGGACGAGCTTGGGCGGTTGGGCGTTTACGGCCCGTTCTTCCTCCACGTCGCGGGCAAGACCCCTTCGTCGAGGAACATCGACGCCCTGCTCGACGTTTATGCCCGACTCCCGATCGAACACCGGCACCGCCACCGCCTCGTGATCGCCGGCCAGGTGGACGACCCGGCCTTGATCCGGGTGTCGTTGTTCGAGAAGGGGATCGACGACGGCTTGATCCTCGTCGGTGAGGTTTCGGAGCGGACGCTTCGGACTTTGTACGGGCGATGCTCGGCCTACCTGTCGCCCGGCGTCGAGGAAGGGTCGGGGTTGTTCCTGGTCGAGGCCATGCGGTCGGGCGCCCCGGTGATCGCCGGTCGGACTGGCTCGCAAGTCGAGATCGTCGGCGATGCGGGCCTGCTGGTCGACCCGCTCGACCCCGACGAGATCGCGAGCGAACTCGCCGAGCTTTTGAGCAACGCCGACCTCGATCGCGACCTCCGGAAACGCTCGGTCGCCCGGTCGTCGACGTTCGGTTGGGACACCGCCGTGGATGCCGTGCTCGCGGTCCTCTCCGACGGCCAGACTCCCGCCGCGACCTCAACTTCGCCCCCGGCGGCGGCGGTCGGCTCGACCCGACTCCGGTTCGACTCCGGGCACTCGGTCCGCCCCCGGATCGCCTTTTTCGCGGGCCTGGTCGCCGACCGGTCGGGCCAGCTCGACCTGAGCGGCTTGATCCCCGCCAACTGGCCGGATCTCTACAACGTCGACTTCTACTTCGAGCCCGAGCAAGCCGGCCTGGCCGATGGCCTCCCGGTCAAGTTCGGAGGGTTCGACGTCCGCCTCTTCGACCGCAACGACGGCCTGCTCGGCTACCACGCGGTCGTCTATCGGGTCGGCGATTCAAGCGTCCTCGACCGATTCTCGCGTCGATTGCCCGCTCGCCCGGGGCTGGTCTTGCTCGAAGATGACGCCTTCCTCGACGCGATCCTCCCCGAAGTCGCGAGGTCGGTTGCCTCGAACGAGCTCGACGGCTGGAACGTGATGCCCGCCCCGCTCCCGCACAACCTCCGGTCGGACGCGGTGGTCGCCCAGGTCCGCGAGATCCTCCGGACCGGTTCGAGGATCGCGGTCCGATCCCCTCGCCACTTCGACCTCCTCTACAAAGCCCTCGGCGAGCAAGCCGAGTCGATCGTCCTGGTCCCGCTCGATCGGGCCGCCGAGGCGGTCGGGGCGTCGCGTCGGGCCTCGTCGAGGGCTCGGCTCGACCTCTGGTCCGACACGGTGGTGATCGGCCAGTTCGTGGCCCCCGACTCGGGCTTCGACGCGATGCTCAGCCCGAAAGCGTTCCGGACGATCCTCCAAACCTCGCCCAACTCGGTCGTCTTGACGTTCGGCTCCGACTATGTCGAAGCCAAGGCGAGGCTTGCCCTCGAAGCCAGGCGGCTGGGCCTGAGCGACCGCTACCTGTTCGCCTCGGCGGTCGAGCCGAGTCAGGTCCTCGACGTGGTGGCGATGCTCGACCTGGCGATCCACGACGGCGGGCTTTCCGCCGAGGTCCCGATCCTCGAACTGCTCCGAGGGGGCGTCGCGACGGTCCTGCTCGGCGAGGATTTCCCGGGCCACTCGGCCTACCGAGTCCGACGGTCGGCTCGTCCCCAAGCCCTGGCCCGGATGGTCCGCGACCTGGCCTCCGACGCCGAAGCCCGGTCGAGCCTGGGGCAATCGGGCCGCGATTATGTGTTGGGGGTCGCCGACCCCGCCACCGCCTCGGCGCTCTTGATCGAGCAGGTCGAGCGCTGCGCCGGGGAACTCCCTCGGGCCTCGGGCAGGAAGCCACGGCGATCGGTGTCGGGCTCGCCTCGCAGGATGACTTACAATCCCCACTTCTCCCGCCCCTCGTCGGCGACGAACGAGGCGGCCACCGGTCGAGGTGAACGATGAAGCGACTCCTGAAGCTGGTGCTCAAGCCGTTATGGCGCCTGACCCGACCGTTCCGGGCCCCGCTCGTCAGCCGGTTCGACGACCGGGTTTCCCGGCTGGTGTCGAACTCGGTCAACGCCCGGATGCTCCCCGAGCTGATCGAACCGCTGGCCGTGATCCTCCGTCGGCTCGAACGGATCGAAGACTCGCTCGCCCGCGCCGATCGGACCGCGATGGCGCTTTCCGAAGAGGTCGACCTGGTGCTCAACGGCGTGAGCCGAGAGATTTTCCGGCTCCAGGCCCAGGTCGAACACCTCCAAACGACCCTGGCGAGAGACCCCCGAGCCGTCAACGGCGGTCTCTCGATCGTCGATCCTTCGGACGACGAAAGCACGGTCCTCCGGGGCAACCACAACGAGCGCTCGAAGGTCGGCTGATGCGATCACGCCCCGTCCAACGCAGGGATTGGACGGTTAATCTCGTTTTCTGTCGCTCGCTGTATCTGCATTTTATCGATTGGTTAAACTTTTCCGATTGGCCACTTGACGACCAACATTCGAGGACCGTAACCTACGGATGTCGTTCGACGGCATCCTCTCCAAATCGACGGTTCTTACGTTACGCTCCGATCGATCAGCCGAACCGGGTCCGCGATAAATCTCCCGGACCTTTCGGTTCGTTTCGTCGTCAACCGATCGCGGTACTCTTTGCTCGACATCAAGAGGCTCCCCCCGATGCGCCCGATTCGCAAAAGTCGCCGTCGTTCGTTCCGACCGGAAATCTTGCATCTCGACCGGCTCCAAATGCTCGATGCCTCACAATTGGGCGGGTGCCTCTTGGTATTGTCGCGGGTAACGTCGCCGTGCCGCGAGCGTTACTCGCCGCCTTGCCATCATCACTCGACGGTCGGATCGATTCGGTAGTCGCATCTGGCGGTGCCCATGCGATTCAAGCCGTTTCGCCACGACCCGCGCCGTCTTTGGCCTCGATCGAAACTCTGGTGTCGGCGTCGGTCCAACCGAAGGGGACGCTCTCGACCGAATAGCACCAAAGTTTGGTCGGCTCGCTCGCGTCCCCGATCGGTGATTTTAAGAACACGTTTGAATCTGTTGACGCCGCTCCGTCCCCATTGAACGAGAGGCGTAGTCCGAACGGCAAAATCTCGCCGACCATCCGACCGATGCTGCTATCTCCGGTGACCACGACAACCTTAGCCCAAACGTTGCCGTTACAATCGGGGATGGGAAAGAACAACCTGGATTCATTCTTGACGACATCCGCCACGTCGAGCGAATCCGTTAGTTCTGTCGGTTCGTCCTCCGGCGGTGGATCGAGTTCCGGTGGCGGTTCGGGTAGTTCAGGCGGTTCCGGTTCGAGTTCTGGGATCATCTTGGGTAGCCAATCGGTCACGGTAAGCGATAACTCAGGTGATAGCGAAACGGAAACAATCACATACACTCCCAACCCGGACGGCAGTTTCACGTTCAACCTTGTTGAGACATACATCTTCGTGGATCAGCCAATCTCCAATTCGGGAGATGGTTCATCAGCCGGCGGGTCAGGCTCGCTGGCATTTAACATTGTGTCGGACGCGATCGGCGATGCCGTCTGTACGATGGACCAAAATGCAACAAGCGATTATCAGTTCGATCAAACGATCGCTGGTTCGTCTAGCACTGGCCAGTGGAACGACTCGGGCAAGCAGTCTTCCGTACTACATGATACTGAGACTTTGAACGCTGACGGTACGGGGACCGATTCTTACACGGCCACTGGTAACTCCTCAGACACCTACAAACTCAATGTTTCCGGCACCACATCAGGCAGCGACGCATTCACTTACTCCGATACGGGGACTGATCAGTCGAGTACTAATGCCAACGGTGACGATAGCAGCGGAAGTGACAATGAGGATTACAGCGAGACCGAATCGATCTCGATGAACGCTTCAGGCAATGGAGCATCTTACACCGCGACCGATGCACTCGGTCGTGAAGTTAAGGATATTTCGGCCTACACTCCTGGCTCGACCACGGACCAAACAACCACGACCGAGAATGATCAAAACAAGACGGATTCTAAAAACTCAGGGACGATCGATGGAGCGACGTACTCAACCGAAGAAAAGCAGACGAGCACAGGCCAATATTCCGATGTTGCGACAACCGGCAGTTCCTCGGGAAACACCGATGATTCAACCGAAGATCGAACGCGATCCGATGACTCCGAACTAACGATCAGCGGCCTCAACGAATCTTCGAGTCCAGGCTCCGGTTCCAACTCGGGTGGCGGTTCCAACCCGGGTTCATCGGCGGGGTCGTCCGATGGTATAACCGAAAGTGGCACATCCAGCGGAACTTCGCACGAGCACTACGTGACCACGGCCGATCCTAACGGGGGACTGGACACCCAAGAAGAAACCGACACGACCAGCGAGTTTTCCAACAGTGATTCGGGGACGGACTTGGCCGGTCCGTTCAGTCAAACCGCGAGTGGGACGGGCAACACCGCGATCACCGGGGTTCAGAAGCCGCCGGGCTTCACGATCACCGGCGATATCGATAATGAAAGCCCCCCCAATGGTCAAACAACCGGAACCCCGCCCAGCATGCTGGGCGGGTCGCTCCTGGCGGGGTTGACGACGAGTGTCGCCATGATGGGGTTTGAAGGCGGAGGGGTCGGCGAGGGAGAGGCTGAGGGAGCCTTGGGCACCATCGAAGCCGACGGACCGGCAGTACCGCCACCCGTGTCCAGCCCGCAGGAAGTGCCTAATCCACTGAATGAAGTATCCTGGGGTTGGGACCTATACTACGGGATTGCCTATTTACCCAATTCGGCGGATCGAGCTCTGTTGACCAAGTTTGCTAACAACTTCGGAACGTCTATCTCGCCGGATACAAAATTCGCTCAATTCCTGTTCAAGCATAGTCTTCAAGGTTCGCCCAACAATCTGATTTTCCCGGTGAGCGACTCGTTCACGAGAGCCATTCTGGCATCACCTGAGTATGCCGATGCGATCAACAAAGCTAACGCCGCAGCGGGTGCGGGCAATAATAGTGGTACGCTGTTCTTAACTTATGAGAGCGGCGACCTCCATTATGCCATTGGTCATGGAACATTTAACTGGAACGTCACGACAGATTCGAGCGGCAACAAGATCATGAATGTCAAGGTTTCTGATTTGTATGATTTTGAAAGTAACTGGAGCCTGATTTTTAAATCGGTCAAAGGAGCTTTCATCAACCAGTACGCCAGAGCGGAACAATTGGCCGGAGCTCTCAATCCCTATAATTGGGAGACCGAACCTTTGAAGTCCAAGCTCAAATGATCGACCGCGATTTTCGGGGTGTCTACAAGAGTTCAATTTGAATAGTTCCGAAGACTCTTGACCTGTGTAAGGGGTATCTTGATGGACAATTTGTATCAAGCTCCCGCAATCCCGCTCAGATCGGTTGGCTCGCTGAAGTCTATTAGGCTTATGGTTGTTACAGTCCTGCTGTTCGTTTTCTCAATTGGGATGGCTTTGATGGTCTCGCTCGATGTCCATCATACGGAAATGGTCCATGATATTGTGTTCGCCCCCGATGGACAAACCGTAGCATCGGCTAGCGATGATGGATTGGTTCTGTCATGGAACGTGGCGACGGGCTTAGGTCGCATTCTTCCCGGTAAAACGGCTATGGACTTTTCCGTTGCATTCGCACCTGACGGCAAAACGCTTGCCGTGGAATGTTGGGATGGGAAGCACGGCTTCATCGAGTTACGGGGTTATCCTGACGGGAGAGTTTTCTCGACATTTGGCGAGCATGAGGGTCAATGGTTCGCATTACGGTTCTCGCCGGATGGAACTATACTCGCGCAAGGTGGTGATGAAGTACGACTGTGGGATGTCGCCACCAAGAAGCGGCTGGATGGCTTTCGGAACCAACGGGGCGGCGCTAGTCGTATCGCCTTCTCCCCCGATGGTAAAACGCTCGTGACTGCGGGTACGACCAGATCGATCAATGTTTGGGACGTGAAGTCGGGAATGAAGGTCAAAAGTTTTTCGGATGATCAAGAGAACAGAGTTGTGTGTTCGATTTCAATATCTCCTAACGGAAAGTGGATCGCTTCCGCCTCGAACGACTTCCTGGCTGATCGTGTGGCTTTGAAAGGTCCGCCGCCAGGGATCATTAAAATCTGGAATATGGCGAATGGTTTGGTGGACATGGAGTTTCAAGGAACTTATGAAGTTCAAGCAGTGGCATTTTCACCCGACGGTTTGACTTTGGCCGTGGGGCAAACCGACTGTAACGTCCTATACTGGGATATGTCGGCTCATCGTATCCGAGCGAAGCAGCGGATTGGTCGCGCGAGTGTGAAGTCGTTAGCTTATTCCCCTGATGGATTGATCCTGGCCGCCGGTTGCAGCGACGGTAGGGTAAGGATGTTGCATCCCCCCAAGATCGAACGGAATGAACCGGTGGCAAGTCGTTAAGTTGATCCAGTTCGTTAGGCGGGCTTGACCGGGGGCCAAACGGTCGTATGATACCGCCGCGATGCCTGATCTGGGATCTCCGCGCAGGATGCGTGGTCCCTCCGCCTCGGGTCGATGGAGTGACCCGCCCATGATGTTCCTCGCTCCGCTATCCATCAGTCTGGCCCTGTTGGGTTGGACCGACGTGGCCGTCGCCCCGAGCAAGGGGGAACGGGTTCTCAGCTCGTTCCAGCGCAGCTTGGGCGTGCTCGACCGCCCGAGCGAGCGCACGGTCGAGACCTTGAAGCGGTTCGCCCTCGAGTCGAAATACCGCCGAGACCCGGCCGACGTCCTCGCCACGCTGGGGGCGCAGGTCCGGGCCACCCCCGACCCCGATCTCGTTTACGCCTTGGCCGAACTATGCTGGGTCGAGTCGAAGCGGCTCGAGCGCCGCCACCGGGCCGAGTCGATCGACCGGACCATCGACGCCCTCAGCTACGCCCACGACTACCTCTTCGGACCCGAGCTGGCCCACGACCGCCAGCCGTCCGACCCGAGGTATCGCCTTGCGTGCGACCTTTATAATGGCTCGCTGGATCGGTTGCTCCGCGAGGCCCAATCGGGGGCCGGGAAGATCGAGGCCGGTGGCGAATTCGGCCTCAAGGCCAAGGGACGCGAGCAGGTCTTCAAGGTCCGGCTCGAAAACTCCCCTTGGACCGCCGAGGACGTCGACCAGATCATCCTCGCCTCGGCCTTCGAGGTGTCCGGGCTGCCGACCTTGAACTACCAGTACGGCCTGGGCGTCCCGTTGATCGCCGTCCGTCGCTCCGACAAGAAGCCCGAAGGGGTCGAGCGGTTCTACCCGCCCGAGATGGGGTTCCCGCTCACCGCGTTCATCCGGCCCCCGTCCAAACTGCGACCCGAGCGTACCGGCCCGGCGGAATTGGTGGTCGACCTAGTCGACCCGCTCCGGACCCGGACGGTCGAGGGTTCGACCATGCCGACGGAGTCGGACCTGACGACCCCTTTGGCTTACATGTGGTCGCGGTCCGACCTGAACCGGTTCCGATGGACGGGCCTGCTTCGGCCCGGCTCGAATGCCGGGCGGGCGGGCTTGATGATGATCCGCCCCTACGAGCCTGGGAAGATTCCCGTGGTGATGGTCCACGGCCTGGCGTCGTCGCCCCTGGCCTGGGTGGCGATGGTCAACGACCTGCTCCGCGACCCCCGGATTCAAGAGCGTTACCAGTTCATGCTCTCCATGTACCCGAGCGGAATCCCGCTGCCGATCGCCGCCGCCGGGCTCCGCGAGACCTTGGGAGAGGCCGAGAAGACCTTCCGGATGCCCGACGGCTCGCCCGACCCGGCGTTCCACCGGATGGTCCTGCTCGGGCACAGCATGGGGGGGCTTTTGAGCCACGCGATGGCGGTCAAGAGCGAGCAGAAGTTCTGGGAACTGAACACCATCGCGCCGATCGACTCGATCAAGGGGCCGCCCGACGTCCTCGAAGAGTTGCGGCGATACATGTTCTTCGACGCCCAACCGTTCGTCCGCCGGGTGGTGTTCCTGGCGGTGCCGCACCGGGGGTCGGAGTTGAGCCGGAGGGTGGTTGGCCGGATCGGTTCGACGTTGATCAGCGAACCCGATCACGTCAGCGACCTCCTGGTGGGCCTGGTCCGAGACAACCCTGACTCCTTCCCTCGCCGATTCCGCCGGTTGCCGACGAGCATCGACACCCTCGATATCGACTCGCCCTACCTCAAAGCGCTCATGACCATGAGGCCCGGCCCCGACGTCGCGTTCCACTCGATCATCGGCTCGCTCCGCCCCGAGGGGAAGGAGAACACGACCGACGGCGTGGTCGCCTACCGAAGCTCGCACATCGACGGCGCCGAGTCCGAGAAGATCGTCCAGTCGGACCACTCGGTGCAAAACAACCCCTACGCCATCATCGAGGTCCACCGGATCTTGCTCGAACACGTCGGCCTCGGGGCGCAACCGATCGCTGGCGGAATCGCCAACGGCGTGGTCCAATGAGGTTTTCGGACCAACTCAACCTCGACTTATTGGAGACGATGAGTTTCCTCGATATCAGGGTGGCAGGGGTCTGCGGTGCCCCGCAACCCCGGGGATTGATCCGATCATCGAATCGAAGACCGGGGTTGCGGGGTACCGCAGACCCCTGCCACCCAGAAATTCTCACTTATAGGAGGATCTGGGCTTAACGGAGCGACTGCGACGATGACCCGAACCCTGGCCGACGACCTGGCGGCGTTCACCCTGGCGACCCGGTTCGAGGATCTGCCCACCTCGGTAGTGACCGAGGCCCGTCGACGCTTGATCGACGCCTTCGGCTGCGCGGCGGGCGCGCTCGACGAACCGGCCCCGGGGATTGCGCGGAGGGTGGCTCGGTCGATCGGGGCCGAGGGGGCCAGCTTGATCGGCGGGGGGCGGAGTTCGCCCGACTGGGCCGCGTTCTCCAACGGGGTCCACATCCGCTACCTCGATTGCAATGATACTTACCTCTCGCTCGAACCGGCGCACCCGAGCGACAACTGGGCGGCGGTGATGGCCGTCGGCGAACTGGTCAAGGCGACGGGCCGCGACTGGATCGCCGCCGCCGCCGTGGCTTATGAAGTTCAGTGCCGACTCGCCGACGCCGCGAGCATCCGGGCCAGGGGGTGGGACCATGTCACCTACGGGGCGCTCTCGACCAGCCTGGCGGCCTCGAAGCTGTTCGGGCTGGATCACGCCAAGACGGTCCACGCCCTGGGGATCGCCGGGACGACCTCGGCCGCTTTACGCTTGACCCGGGCCGGCGAGCTTTCGATGTGGAAAGGGTGCGCCTTCGCCCACGCCGCCCGCAACGGCGTGTTCGCCGCGATGCTCGCCCGCGAGGGGATGACCGGCCCAAGCCCGTTGTTCGAGGGGGACATGGGGTTCTGGCAACAGGTCTCGGGTCGTTTCGAGCTGGCCCAGCTTGGCGGTCCGGACGCTGGGGACTGGATGCTGCCGAAGACGTCGATCAAGTTCGTCCCCGCCGAGTATCACAGCCAGTCGGCCATCGCCGCCGCGTTCCAGATCCGCCGCGAGATCGCCGACCTGTCGCAGGTGGATTCGATCGAGATCGCTACGTTCCGGGTCGCGGTCGAGATCATCGGCCAGGACCCCGAGAAGTGGCGGCCCAAGACCCGGGAAACCGCCGACCACAGCCTCCCTTATTGCACGGCGGTCGCCCTGATCGATGGCGTGGTCTCGGCCGAGCAGTTCCACGACGACCGGCTCCATGACCCGGAGCTGCTGGCCCTCGTCGAGCGAACGACGGTCATCGAGGACCCGATCTTGACCGAAGGGTACCCGTCGGGCATCCCCAACCGGGTCACGGTCCGACTCAAAGATGGGAGAAGCTTCACCGAGGAGGTCGCTTTCCCCCCCGGCCACGACAAGAACCCGTTGACCGACGGCGAGCTTGCCGCCAAGTTCTATGGACTGGCCGACCCGGTCTTGGGTCGGGAACGGTCGGATCAAATCATCCAGCGTCTCGCCCGGCTCGACCATGACGAGGCCCCTTGGGAGGTCATCGGGCTATTGGACCTGGGGGCGAATCCGGTCAGATGATTGGCGGGATTGAAATTGGGCCGAAACTTCGACCAAAGCAGATCGTTCCTTCCAACCGATCCTATTTGTAATTACATGGGAGTTGCGTGATCCGGCTTTGGTAGGGTGGGTGCAACCCACCAGTCTGTTCGGTGAGTTCTACCCACCCTACCAAGATCCAATTGCGACGCTCCTGCCTGTTGGCGGAGGTTCTTCAAGGATGAGATGGTCCTTCGCCCTTCGACGTTCGACCCCCCTGGGCTTCCTGGGGATGCTGGCCCTGATCTGGGCGGTGGAGTCGTTCATCACCCGCAACGACCTGCGGTTCTCGGCGGTCGAGGCCGACACCTGGAAGTCGGCCCGGGTCGCCACCGATCACCTCCAGACCGGCGGCGTGCTGACCTTCGGCGACAGCCAGGTCGAGCTGGGGATCTCGCCGATCTCGGTCGAGTCGAGGCTCGGGCAGCCGGTGCAGTGCCTCGCGGTCCCGGGAGGGCAGGCGCCCTCGTCCTACTTCCTGCTCCGTCGGGCGCTCCGGTCGGGGGCGATCCCGTCGGCGATCGTGGTCGACTTCGAGCCTCATTTACTCCAGCGTGGTCGAGGCCCCGGCCAGAGGATGTGGCCCGAACTCGCCGACTTCGACGAATGCCTCGACCTGGCCCGAACTCTGAAAGATTCGGAAGCCTTCGCCTCGATGCTCCTGGCCCGGACCTTACCATCGTATCGCGAGCGGCTCGAAATCCGCTCCAACCTGATGACGAGCTTCCGGGGCGAGACACCGACGAATCCCGGCCAGATGTCGATGGCCCGGCGAAATCGGGGCATGAATCGGGGGGGGGTCCTGATGGCCAAGCAGCCCCCCGGCCATCAGCATCAGTACTCGCAGTGGGCCAACCCGTCCCCCACCGGTTGGGCCCCCGACCCGCTCAATGAGGCTTACGCCCACCGCTTCCTCCAGCTTGCCAAGCGGCACAACATCCCCGTGTTTTGTGCCTTGATGCCGGTGGTCCCGGGACTCAAGGAGAAGGCGATGGCCAGCGGGATGGAGTCGGCCTACTTCGCCTGGCTCGGCAACCTCCAGGGGCGTTACCCGCACCTGTTCGTCCTCGACTGGCGAAACGCTGGCTACCCCGACTCTGTGTTCATCGACGCCTTGCACCTGGACGTCGAAGGTTCGGCCTCGGTGGGACTTGCCTTGGCGGAATACCTCCGGCGCTGCATGAGGGGCGAGAACGTCGGCGAGCGCTGGGTCAAGATGCCGCCGTTCCGGATCGACGGGTCGCAGGTCGCGCTCGAAGATCACAACCGCTCCGACTTCGTGGTCCGGTCGGCGGCGGTGTCGGATTCGATCCGACGCTGATTGCGGTGGGGGTCGTGCATTTCATTCGATCTTAGCCACGGATGAAACACGGATGGAACACGGATAAGAATCAGACCAATTAAATTTGATTTATCCGTGTTCCATCCGTGGCAAAAAAATCAATCGCATCGCTCCTCTTGCGATTGACCGATCGGCCGAACTTGATTATTCCGAAGTCGATCTTCCCGAAGGGACGTGGGCCAACGGTGGCCGATGGATCGGTCGCTTCGACAGGCTGGGAGGCCAGACCGGCATGGGTCCGACGATCACGACCGATAACTCGGAGCCCCTCGAAGGCGTGACCGTGTTCGTCGATGCCGGGCCGTTCTCGTACTCCAGGCTGACCGGGTTGTCGCGATATACTGCGCAACTGACGCTCGCGATGGCCGCCCAGGCCCCGATCCGGTTCTTCTGCGAAGGGCAAGAGATCCACCCGCCGGTGGATCTGGATTGGTCGCAGGATCAAGACCTGGCCCGATGGTCGCGCCGGGTCTGGAGAGGGCGGCGGACCCCGCTCGGCACGATCCCTGACCGAGCGATCGGGCTTTATTGCACGCTCCGGCCGCTCGATCGGATCTTCCCTTTTGAAGTCAGCGTCCTGCACGATTTCAGCCCATACACCGTCCCCAGCACGCACCTCGAATCGACCCGGAAGATGTTCGGCGGCTTCTTCGCGCGAGCCTTGCCCGTGTCGGACCTGGCCGTCGCCGTCTCGGAATCGACCAAGGCCGACGCCGCCTGGCTCTCGCCGATGGACCCGGCCCGGATCGTCGTCGCCCCATCCGGCCCGAGCCTGTGCGTCGGCAAACACGGCCACCCGAAAGCGGTCAAGCGACGATCCAACGTCGGACTGGTCGTCTCGACCCTCGAACCTCGCAAGAACGCCCGGTTCTTGTTCGACTGGTTCCTGAACTCGGAGGCCGTCGCCGACGATTCGGAACTCTGGTGGGTCGGCCCGACGGGGTGGTTGAGTTCTCGGAGGGAGTTGAAGCGGCTCCGGAAACCGGGCAGCCGCCGCCGGATCAAGTTTCTGGGCGTCGTCGATGACGCCCGGCTCTGCCGCCTCTACCAGACCGCCGCCTACTCCGCCTACCCCTCCCTCTACGAGGGGTTCGGCTTCCCCGTGCTCGACTCGCTCCGACACCACACCCCCGTCCTGGCGGCGCAGAACAGCTCGATCCGCGAGTTCGACTCCCCCGGACTGTTCTTCTTCGACCCGCTCGACCAAGCCAGTTTGGACCAAGCTTACGGGAAATACCGTCTTGCCCTCGGTCAAGTCATCCCCCAGGCGCCCCTCGAAGAGAGCTACTCGTGGCGAAATGTCGCCGGGACGATCCTCGACGAGTACCACCGCCACACCAATACCATCATCGAGAACCGGGTTTCGACCCGAGCCGCGTGAGCGATCGTCGCGACAACTTTGACCGGATCGACCGGTCGAGTTGAACCGATCCACCCCTTCGGGCCGAATAAGCTCTCGAAGAAACAAAAAAAGTTCCCGGTCCTCGAAACAAACTTTGTTGACGACCTGTTCCCCACTCAAGGCCCCCACGTTCTCAAGGAGGAGGGCGAATCATGCTTTTTAACACGTTTCACTTCGCTTATTTCTTTGCGATCTTGTTCCCAACGTATTGGGCACTCCAGAAGTTCCACAAAGCCCAGAACCTGCTGCTCTTGCTGGCGGGTTACTACTTTTATGCCTGCTGGGAGCCGAAGTTCCTGGCGATCCTGATCCTCTCGACGGTGGTCGACTTTCTCTGCGGGTTGTGGGTGGATCGGATCGAGGCGCCGGGCAAGCGGAAGCTGTTCGTCCTGATCAGCATGGCGCTCAACCTGGGGATGCTCGGCTACTTCAAGTACATGAACTTCTTCGCCGAGTCGCTCAAGCTGGCGTTGGGCCGGGCGGGGTACGACGTCCCGCTCTGGCACATCCAGGTGGTCTTGCCGATCGGGATCTCGTTCTACACGTTCCAGTCGATGAGCTACGTCATCGACGTCTACCGCAAGGACATCAAGCCGACCCGGAACCTGCTGGAGTTCGCCACCTTCGTATCGTTCTTCCCGCACCTCGTCGCCGGGCCGATCATGCGGCCGACGACGCTCTTGCCGCAGATCCAATCCCCCCGGCGGTTCAACCTGGAGCAGATCTACCAAGGGGCCTACCTGATCTTCTGGGGCCTGACCAAGAAGGTGGTCGTCGCCGACAACTTGGCCCCGATCGTCAACGACCTGTTCGGCAAGTGGCAGACGATCGACGGCGGCCTGGCGATGCTGGCGATCTACGCCTTCGCCTTCCAGATCTACTGCGACTTCTCGGGCTACACCGACGCCGCCCGAGGGATCGCCAAGTGCTTGGGGATCGAGCTGGCGCTCAACTTCAAGCTCCCGTATTTCGCCGCCAGCCCTCAGGAATTCTGGAGCCGCTGGCACATCAGCCTGTCGAAGTGGTTGCAGGATTATCTTTACATCCCCCTGGGCGGGAGCCGAGGGGGGTGGTTTGGAACCTACCGAAACCTGATGCTGACGATGATCATCGGCGGCCTCTGGCACGGGGCGGCCTGGACGTTCATCCTCTGGGGGACTTATCAAGGGCTGATCCTCGTCGGGCACAGGTTGGCCAAGCCGCTCTTGGCCAAGGTCCAGCCGACGACCCCGATCGATGCCGCTTGCTGGCGGGCCGTCCGGATCTTTGCCACCTTCCACATGGTTTGCCTCGGCTGGCTGATCTTCCGGGCAGGGTCGATCGAGCAACTCCTGGGTATGCTCCAGGCGATCGTCGACCGCCCCGCGATCCCGGCGTCGAGCTACCTCCTGCCGATCATGATCATCATCCTGCCGCTCCTGGTCGTCCAGTTCGCCCAGTACATGACCGACGACCTCGACATCGTGTCGCGGACCCCCTGGTACGTCCGGAGCGTGTTCTACACGTTCCTGTTCTACGCCTTCGTCCTCGGCGGCGAGTTCGGCGGCAGCCAGTTCATCTACTTCCAGTTCTAATCCGAAGGGGGCTTCGCGGATGTCCGAAGGGCAAGCCGACCAGCCCGAGGGGGGGACCATCTCGGGTCGCCCCGCTCGTCCTCCTTGGGGGTGCCTGGGGATGCTCGCGTTCCTGATCCTCGTCGAGGGGACTTTGGGCCGGCACGACCTCGACTTCACGGCCCCCTGGCACTGGGACTGGCGGGTCTCGGGCAAGCTCGCGTCGAAGAAGCAGGCGGGGGCCGACGTCCTCCTGTTCGGCGACAGCGTGCTCAAGTTCGGCGTGATGCCCAAGGTCCTCCAGGAACGGTCGAGGTTGACCGCGTACAACTTCGCCCTCCACACCGGGCAAACGTCGTCGAGCTACTTCATGCTCAAGCGCGTCCTCGACGCCGGTTATCGCCCCAAGGCCCTGATCTTCGACATGACCCCGCACATGTTCTCGCACATGCCCGAGGAGAACGCGAGGCTTTGGCCTGAGTTGCTCTCGCCAGTGGAATGCTTCGACCTGGCCTGGACGATGGGCAGCCCCCGGTTCTTCGCGAGCACGGTCCTGGCCTCGTTGATCCCCTCGATCAAGGAGCGACACGACATCCGGGCCTCGTTGCTGGCGACCGTCTCGGGCAAGCCCAGCCCCTCGAGACGCTTCGAGATCCCGACCTATCGGCGGAATTGGAAGTTGAACGACGGCGGCCAACTGATGCCCGATGGCGACTCGCCGCCGATCGACCCGGCTTTCTGGGCCCGGTCGCTCTACCCCTACTGGAACCCCAACCCGGTGAACGTCGCCTACCTCGACCGGTTCTTGACCCTGGCCGGGTCGGCGAGCATTCCGGTGGTCTGGCTCCTGCCCCCGGTCCAGCCCGCGCTCCAGGACCAGACCGAGGCGAGCGGCTTCGACGCCGACTACACCCGGTTCGTCGAAAGGGTTGTCGAGCGGTTCCCGCTGGTGTCCCTGGCCGACGCCCGCAAGTCGGGCTTCGAGGCCGACGAGTTCAACGACGGGATTCACCTCAAGCGTCCCGGCGCGTTGCGGCTGAGCGCATCGCTCGGCGAGCTTCTTCGCAAGGTCGAAGATCGCCCGCGCTGGGCCAGGCTCGACGCCGGTCGGCCTCGGTCGGTGGAGTCGGCGATCGAGGATGTCGGCCAGTCCGCCGTCGCGCTCCGGGGCGGCCAGTTGGGGGTTCGTCGATGAATCAAGCCACCATTGGAGCCGGCGATCGACCGGCGGAGGAATCCCCCTTGAGCGTTTCGCGTCCCCCGATCGGTCGGCGAGTCCCCTGGGGACTCGCCGGGATGCTGGCGATCGTCGCGGTTTTCGAGTCGTTCGTCGCCGCCCACAGCCTCCGGTTCTCCCGGATCGAGCCCGACGACTGGCGGAGCGCCGCGCAGGTCGCCGAGCGTGAGGTCCCATCCGGCGGCGTCTTGATCCTCGGCGACAGCCAGGTCAAGTTCGGGATCTCGCCGTTCCAGGTCGAGGCCGAGGTCGGCCAGCCCGCGCAGTGCCTGGCGATCCAGGGGGGGCAAGCCCCTTCGTCTTACTTCCTCCTCCGGAAAGCCTTGAACGCCGGGATGATCCCCTCCGCCGTGGTCGTCGACTTCGAGCCGAACTTGCTCCGCGAACCGCCGAGGAACAAGCCCCGGATGTGGGCCGAGCTGGCGAACTTGAAGGAGTGCTACGAGCTAGCCTCCAGCCTCCGCGACCTCGGCGAGTTTTCGAGCATGGCCCTGGGGCGGATGCTCCCGTCGTACCGCGACCGCCTGGAGGTCCGAGGCAACCTGATGGCGGCCTTCAAGGGGGAAACCTCGAACAACGCCGCCTTGATCGAGATGGCCCGGCGGAACCGGGGGATGAACCGGGGGGCGCTCCTCATGTCCAAGGACCTGGGGAACCACCAGCACGACATCTCGACCTGGGGAAACCCGACCCCCGAGCCTTGGGAGCCCGCCAAAGTCAACGACCTCTACGTCCGACGATTGCTCCGACTCGCCCTGGACCACAAGATCCCGGTTTACGCCGCGTTGATGCCGCTTTCGCCGGGAGTCCAGGCCAAATACGAGAATTCGGGGCTTGATGGACGCTATGTCGCCTGGATCGAGAAGTTGCAAACTCGCTTCCCGAACTTCCATGTCCTCGACTGGCGGCACGCGAACTATGGCCCGCTCGCCTTCTTCGACGCCTTGCACCTGAACTCGGTCGGGGCTTCGGCGGTCGGTTCGAGCCTGGGGGAGCACCTCAAGCGGGTCAACCAGGGCGGGGTTCCGATGGGGCGATGGACGAAGATGCCGGCTTACCATCCCAGGGTGGCGGCGGTCGCCGTGGAGGACTCGTCGCAGTCCGACGCCGTGATGCGGGCGACCGCGAGCCTCCGGCGCTGAGGGTTCAGGCTTGATTCGCCGCTCCGGACTCGAAGGAGGATGGGTTCGTGGATGATAACTTGGTGATGCATTGGCTGAAGTGCGAGGACCTGCCGCTCAAGACGGTCTCCTACGCGCAAAACCACGAGGATATCCTCCTGGCCCGGGTCTTCCCGGGTCGCGAGGGGATGTACCTCGACGTCGGCGCCAACCACCCGGTTTTTCATTCGGTGACCAAGCTGTTCTCGACCCGAGGTTGGACCGGGATCAACGTCGAACCGTCGCCCCCGGTCTTCGATCGGCTCGCGCTCGACCGGCCGAACGACATCAACCTCAACGTGGGCGTCGGGGACGAGGTCGCCACCCTGACCTTCTTCGAATCCCCGAGCTACCACGGTTGGTCGACGTTTCGCCCCGAGTTGGCCGAGCATTACCGCGAGATCGGGGTGGTCATGACCGAGCGAGCGGTCCCGGTGACGACCCTGGCCCAGATCTGCGCCGAGCATGTGGGGGATCGGACGATCGACTTCCTCAAGGTCGACGCCGAGGGGTTCGAGCACCAGGTCTTGCTCGGGGCCGACTTCTTGAGGTGGCGACCTCGCGTCCTCGTCGTCGAAAACGCCTGGTCCGAGGCCTGGGAACCGCTCGTCGCTCGAGCGAATTATCTTCCGGCGGCGTTCGACGGGATCAACCGGTTTTACGTCCGGAGCGAGGACGAGGCGTTGCTCCCCTCGTTCCGGTCGCCGGTCAACATCCTCGACAACTTCGTCCCTTACGAATATCTCCGGCTCATCGACCAGTTGACCGAACAGGCCGCGCTCAAGCCGAGCCTGATCGACGCCCTCCGGCTCGACGCCCCTCGGGTCGCCCGCAAGCTTCGGACCTTAGTCCGTCGCCTTGGCAATCGTCGCGCAAGTTGAACTGATCGGACTATTATTTGGAGCCTGGATTGCGTCCAAGGAGGGCGGTATGTTCAGGGTGAAATTTTCCCTAATCTCTTCGCTTCGGCGTCCAGGTGGCTTGATTGGAATGATCGCATTGGTGGCGATCGTCGAGAGTTTCATCGGACTCCACTCGATGCGATTCTCTGACGTCGATGAGTGGGCCTACCGATGGACTTCTCGAAAAGCTTCGCGAGGAGTGAAAGATTGTCAGATTCTCTTGTTTGGTGATTCTTTGATCAAGTTGAGCACTATTCCCAAAATCATCGAAGAGCGTACGGGAAAATCGGTCTTCAACCTCGCACTCTCCGGGAGTCAGGCCCCCGCGACGTATTTCCTGTTGCGGCGAGTTCTCGACTCCGGGGCTAGACCAGAGGCGGTCGTTGTTGATTTCAACCCGCCCCTGCTCCGTGTTGGACCACGGCATAACCTCACTCGATGGCCGGTCTTGCTTAGCTCGGTCGAGAGTGCGGAGCTGGCATGGTGGGATCGCGATCCGGAATTGTTCGGAAGTATCATGGCGGGTCGAGTCTTCTCGTCGGTTCGTGGAAAAACGTTGATCCGAACCAGTATGATGGACGCGATTTGGGGACGTCCCGAGATCAACAGACGCGATGTTTGGTTGTGCCTTCGCAACTGGAAAGCCAACAAGGGAGCACAGCTAATGACGGGTTCAGCGTCTCATGGCCTCACGGATGCCGAGATCACAAGACTCCGAGAAGGATTCTACCCCGAATGGAAATGTCATCCGGTTAACGTCGAGGGCATTGATCGATTCCTTTCTTTAGCGGAGAAGTATCACATTCGTGTTTTCTGGATACTCACACCATTGATCCCCGCTCTGCATGACCAACTGGCGAAATGTGGTATTGATGTTCAACATGAGAGGTTCCTCAGTCATTGGCAAGAAAAATATCCAACTCTAACTGTTCTCGACGCTCGGAAAAAGATCAGCGACCTTGATGCTTTTTGGGACCCCCAGCATCTTTCGGTGGCTGGAGCTTCCGCATTCAGCCTGATCGTCGGCGATGCTCTCCGGGCGTCGCTCAGGCGGGCGAACGCTGAAATCGAGATGGAAACCGAGCGAAATCGGTGGGTGAGCTTGCCTAGTTTTCGGCTCGGCCCGAATGTTCCCGGGATCGAGAATATCGATCAAAGCCGGTTGGTGCTTGAAGCCAGTCCCGTTGTCCGGCGGTAAGAAGCGAGATTCGCTAGTGTACCCATTGGATCATTTCATCAGATCGAACACGCGACGATTGCCGATCGGCCTGCTCGGGGCCTTGGCCTTGATCGCCGGGTTCGAAGTGGCATATCGATCGAAACCCCCTGGATTACCTGGGTGCGAGCCATTGGCCGTGTCGAATGGCGTCAAGCATGGCCGAAGCGGGGCCTGAAGGCGGTCAGGTCCCCTGCTTCGGCGACAGCCTCCTCCAGCATGGCCTGGCGCCGAGGGTCTTCGAGACGGAAGCGAGGCCGAGGGGATACAACTTCGCCCTCGGCGGCAAAGGGGCCTCGGCGTTGAGTTCCGACGTGGGCCAGGCGATCCGCCGCCGGTTGGTTGGGCTTGGTTCAGATAACCGCTGGATCGCTATACGCGATTATTGGTCTCGGCCCGACGCCGCACCGCTCGAAGACCTCGACCAGTCGTCCGTGGTGGCCTGGAGCGAGATGCGGGCTGAAAAAATGACGAATTCATGAAGTTAATCATTGGTCAAAGCAAGATCCTTTGTGCTCATTTTTTAATCACCGACAGGATCGACTGGGCCAGGTCCTCCACCGGAGCTTCAAGCGGTGGCTCGCGAAACGCCGGTAGTTCGACCCAGCGGGAAGTGGATCGCGCCCCGGTCGATAAGCGGTCGCGGAGGATGTCTCCCAGGGCAATGCTGTAGGCGACGGCCCCTCGAAGGTTCAGGTGGCTGACGTCCATGACGACGGTGTGGTCGTAGTTGGCGTGCAACCCATCGATGATGACCAGGTTGGGATAGCGATCCAGCCGTTGCCGAGCGAACTCGCGCTGCGAGCCGCTCCAGTTGGGCCGATCGAAATAGCGTTCGAGCATCCGGTAATGCGGCGGAAACAACCAGAAGACGGGGATGTGCCGCTCATCGGCCAGGTCGAGGAATTTGTCGAGATACGCCGCGTTCACGGGGTGGCATTTCCATCGTCCGGGCACCTCGGCCGGTGGCGATTCGAGGCCGATCACGGACTCGGGCACCAGTTGGCGATCCGAGGGCAGGATCGAGGCGCCTCGGTTCACCTTCCAGTTTCGATCGGTGGAGTTCGAGGTGGATCGGAGGTTGGTTGCCTGGCCGAGCAAGGCGGCCTGGATGTTTTGTCGGATCTCGAATCGTCCCCGGACCGAAGGGAGCGTCCAGGCCAGGGCGTAGTGGGCCAAAAACTTGGGGTTGCGACCGAGCCAGGCCATCTCGACCGCCTCAGCGGGTGTCGCCAACTCGGGCCAGAGGTCGGGGATTCCGAGCGGGTTCTGGTAGAGCAGATCGGCGTCGAGGACCACGGCCGATGGCCGAGCACCGGCGTTCAAGGCGCGGCGGAAAAGGAAGTACGAGTTCGCCGGGCAGCCCCCCGACACCGCCAGGTTCCACATCGTCCGCCCGGATCGAGTCTCGACCACCCGAGGGGCGACGCCGAACTTCACCAGGCTATCGCCGAAGCAAAGGATCTCCGAGCCAGGGGCCTCGCGGGAAGCGGCCTTCGCCCCCCATCGCCAGCCGAAAGCCGCGTCCCCCGAAAAGTCGAGGGAACGATTCGCCAGGGTCAATTCGATCAGAGCCAGCAGCCCGAGCATGCCGACCAACCCGAGCGGCAACCGGGAATGAGACGTGGGTGGGGGGCAGTCCATGAACAGTAACCTCGTCGTTCGGCTCGCCGGGCCGACCGCGCCGAGGATTGCGGCGACCGCGAGATCTAGCCTGCACGACTGTTATCGTCAGAATGATCGACGCCCTTTTCTATTCCTCAAGTCCAGTAGTCATTCTCAGATTCGAAGCGACTTAACTCGGTCGAGACCGAGTGGGAAATGGCTTCCGATCGGAAGTCACCGGTGATCGAGGGCCATCCTGGACGCAAGGTTTTTCATGACCTTTGTGACCCTCGCTCACGAAACCGAGTGGCGACCTGGCCCGGGAAACAGCTCGGGCCGTAAACTGCCGGGAATCGGACAGATCGGCCCGCCAGCTCCGAAGAATATCCTTTGCACGTCGTTTTCGGAAAGTCCCCCCAGCCGCTCGCTCATGCCCAATCAGTGACCTAGGGTTGATTCAGAACGGCCCACCCGACCGCTTTCTTTGGTCAACTCCGGCCCGACCCGGTCGCCGCGCGGCCTCACGCCCCGCGATGATGGTTGACTCAATTCTTACCCGACAAGATTCAGGACCGATCATGGCGAAGCGAAGGCTTGCGGTGGAATTGTTGGAACAACGACTCTGCATGACGGCTTCGACACTCCAGGCCGAGTTCAACTTGCCGGCAACGGGATCGTGGACGCCCACGCCCTACCGCGCATCGCCGATCATGGTCGACATCTTCGGCACCGGCAAAGATGACCTGATCACCGTGACGGCCGGCTCCAAGCTCATCGCTTATGGAGTTCAAGGCGATGGGACGATGGCCCCGCTCGTGACCTATCAGGCTCCCAACGCCATCGCCGACATCAAGTCGACGCCCATCGTCGTGACCGACCCTCGGACCGGCCGCAAGGACCTGTTCGCCGCGATGGGCCGCGACGAACGGGCGCCGGGGACGATCGAGGACGGTCGGGTTTTCGGCTGGGACCTGCAAACCGGCCAACTCCTCCCGGGCTGGACCCAAGGGGTCAGCACCGGGCCGAGCGTGATCAACGTCAGCGGTGTTTACGGAGCCTTGACCTCGGGGGTCCTCGAAGGCAACGGGATGCCCGACATCGTGGCCACCTCGTTCAGCTCCAACGTCACCGCGATCCGGCTCGACGGGTCGGTGATGTGGCAGTGGACCAACGACGACACGATCATCTCGGGCGCCGTGATCGGCGACATCGACCGGAGCGGCACCCCTTCGGTCATCGTCGGGGGCGACAGCAGCGAGAGTCCGTTTTATCATGCCGGAGGGTGGGTCAACGTCCTGAGCAATACCGGCATCCTCAAGTGGCGCAAGTCCATCCCGGGGGAAACCACCTGGTCGACGCCGACCCTGGCCGACCTGAACAACAACGGCTACCTCGATATCGTGATCGGGACCGGCGAGAACTTCGATACCGTCAACCCGGGCGCCCGGGCCTTGGGCAACAACATCTACGCCCTCGACCCGTTCGGCAACATCCTCCCCGGCTGGCCCTACCACACCACCAACAACGACGCCGTCGCGCACCAGGTGCTCAACTCGATCGCCGTGGCCGACCTGATGGGCAACGGCCAGCTCGATGTGGTCGCCATCGACCGCGCCGGGTATCTCCACGTCATCCAACCGAACGGGCAGGACCTCCCCGGCTTCGTCGGCGGCAAACCGATCGCGCCCGACCTCCCCGCCACGAGCATCCCCGACGACTACGCCTCGCCGATCATCGCCGACGTGACGGGCAACGGTCGGCCCGAGATCATCGCCGCGGCCGGGCCGTTCCTCCGGGCGTTCGACGTCTTCGGCAACATGGTCTGGAGCGTGACCACCAACAATGTCAGCGGGCTTCCCGAAGGGATCGACTCGGCGGCGGTCATCGGCAACATGAACGGCGGCCCCAACGGGACCTTGGCGTTGGTGACGTACAACGCGAATCAGAATAACCGACCCGACCAGGCCCTCATCTACAACCTCCCTTCGACGACCCTCGCCCCCCCCTGGTCGTCCTTGCGTCGGACCTCATCGGGCGACGGCGTCGTCAGGTCGGCGACCTTCGACCATAACTACGTGGCGCTGGCGTTCCAGGGAGCGACCGGGTCGGTCCCCGGACCGTCGACGCTCCAGGCTTTCGACGACGCCCTGGACTCGAACACGCTCGACCTGTTCTCGACCGCCCATTATGTCTTCGGCGGCCCGATCGCCCGCCAGGCCGAGGTGACCCGGGTCTACCAGTCGCTCCTCGGGCACGCCCCCGACGCCAACGCCGTTTCCGTTTGGTCGAACTACCTAGCGACGAACACCGTCAGGGACATGGAGCTGCTCCTGATCGGCGGCCCCGAGTTCGCCAGCGTGTCGGGCAACACCGGTGCCGGAGAGATCACTCGACTCTACCAGGCCATCCTCAACCGGACCCCATCGCAGGGCGAGGTCAACGCCTGGCTCGCCACCGGCCAGTCGGCCAAGACGATCGCCAACGGCTTCTTCAATGGTGACGAAGGGCTCAACGATACGCTCAACACGATGTTCGCCTCGATCTTCGGCCCGGGGACGCAAGCCTACATCCCGGCCGACACCCGGGCCGCGTTCGCGTTCGACTACCACCGGGGCGCCCGCGAAGAAGACATCATGGCCCACCTCCTGGCCAACAACGGCAACTACGCGGCGTCGAACTTCCAGGCTAGTTACACCCGCGACCTGTTCCGCGACGTCCTCCACCGCAACGCCAACCCGAGCGAGGTCGCCTCGTGGGTCCAGCTCTTCGACAAGGGGGTAATCAACCTCACCCAGGAGCCCGGCTTCTTGCTCAACAGCCAGGAAGCCCGCGCCAACTTCGTCCAGCAAGAGTTCCAGACGTTGCTCGGTCGGCCCGCCGACCAGGGGGCGATCAACGCCTTCGTGAACTATTCGAGCCGAGAAAGCGTGATCCTGACGATCGTCGGAAGCCAGGAATATTACGCCCGCAACGGCGGGACGGCCTCGTCGTACGTGACGGCGGTCTCGCGTGACCTGGCGGGGATCAACCCGGTCCCCCAACAGTTGATGGCTCAAAACGTCAACATGATCAACTCGGGGACGCCTCGAATCGTCTTGGCCCAGAATCTCATGGCCAACCCGGGCCTCTACTTCAGCCAGCAAGCCGTCAATTGGATCATGCAATATCTGCCCGATGAGTTCCAAGGGGTGCTCCGGACGGGGAACCAACCGCCAAACGCCGCAGGCCAGCCGATCAATCCCAACCCCTCGCTCCTCGCCTCGCTGGTGAACCTGCACAATCAGGGGGCATCCGACGAGCAGGTCATCAGCTATCTCCTCTCCTCGAACGGTTACGGCAACCGGACCACCTATTACAAGGGGATCTTCCGAAGTCTCGGCGTCCGGATCTGATCAACTCCGGTCGGGCTTGAGATGCGATGCTTCAGCCCGACTTGGTCAAGCCGCCGCGATCGAACCCTCGATCGTTTCGGGGTTCGCCTCGCAAGCGTTCAGGATGGTCCGGGCGACGTTTCGCCACGAGTAGTTTTCTTCGAGCGGTGCTTGGGGGATGGCCCGACCGATGGCCTCCGCCCGGCACCGCTGATACGCTTGATCCAGGCTGGGCTTGTCGAGCGGGTCGAAGAAGAACAGTCCGGGGGAGTCGAACTCGCGGATCGAGCTGTTCTGCGCCGCCAGGACCGGGGTGTGGTGTCGGAGCGAGTCGAGCACGGGGAAGCCGAACCCCTCGTAGAGCGAAGGGTAGGCGGAGTAGGCGGCGGTCCGGTAGAGGCGGCAGAGCCGGGCGTCGTCGACGACGCCCAGGAACTTGATCCGACGGCGGCTGCCGGGGCGCCGTTCGAACGCCCGGAGGTCTCGCTTCGAGGTGATCCAGCCGATCGAGCCGACCCACCAGAGTTCGGCGTCGTTCGGGAGGGCGCTTGAGGTATGAAACCAATCGCAAAAGAACTCGGGGTTCTTGCGGGGTTCGAGGGTCGACACGACCAGTCCGACGTTGGGTTGGCGTTGGACCGGGCCTTGGTGGATGTGCCGGGCGACGCACAAGCTCGGCCCCGAGTGCGCGACGACGATCCGAGCCGGGTCAATGTTGACCAACCACTCGGCGTCGGCCTTGGTCGAGTCCGACACCGCCAGAGCGACGTCGGAACCGGCGATCGCCTTGGCGCACATCCCCTGAAAGTGCGAGCGGGTCCCGGCCTTGTGGGTTTGCGGGAGCAGGAGCGGGGTGAGGTCGTGGAGGATGCTCACCTCATGGTCGAACCGGCGCTCGACGGGCCGGAGGAGCGGCCAGATGCCGATGCTCCCGCTCGGCGGTCGACCGATCGGAGCCTTGCCCCCTCGCCAGAGTCGACGAGCCCAGGCCCCGAGGTCTTGATCCTGCTCCCAGCCCAGGTCCGAAGGAGGCTCGATCACGCGGTCGCCGACGAAGAACCGGACCTCGCGGAGCGACCCCATCGCCAGCGCCAGCCGGGCCGCATACCGCCCGATCCCCGTCAGGTGGCGGTCGCTGAGCGGGTTGGCGTCGATGTAGACCGGCGCATCCGACCCGGTTCCCGCCGTTCGAGGCATCGTTTGCGACATGGATTCGGTCCCAAAGAAGGGTCGAGTAGGCTCTCAGACGCATCCCGGGGGTTTTCGATGCGTTTCAAATTGCAGATCGCAAATAGCAAAGAATGAATTTTTGACTGCTTTACGATTTGTAATGTGAAATATGCAATGAACTTCCGGGATCGATAGCACAAGAGTCAACCGAGGCGACTCGATCAGGACGCCCAGGCGAACCGACCGGTGGTGATGGCGGGTAGCTGCCGCAAAGCGTCTCGAAGCGCTTCGGTCACGATGTCCCGGCTGGCGTAGCCGAGCATCCTCGACCGGGCAATCTTCGCTCGCGCCTGATAGCCCTCGAAGTCGTGGTCGACCAGCTTGGCGGCGTCGAGCAGGCGGTCGTGGAGGTCGGACCAGACCAGGCGGTTCCAACTGGTTTCGATCCGCATCTCGGGGTCGTGCGGCCAGTAGGTCGGCTCGGGGTGGGTGCCCAAGACGAAGCCGACCTGGTCGTCCATGAAGTCCGCCATCGCCGTGTGATTGGGGGCGATCGAGGGGCGACCTCCGGCCAGCGACTGCTGGAGCGGCAGGCAGGCGCCTTCGGCCTTGCTCGTGTTGACGTAGAACGTCGTCACTCGCATCAGGTCGGCCATCTGGTCGTCGGTCAAGAAGTCGGTGATCACCACCAACTTGCATCGGTGCTTGATCCCCAACCCCTGATACATCGATCGGAGCAGGCCGATCTCGTGGTGTTCGCGGGTCGGGTTCGTCGCGAGCTTGATGACCAGGGTGGCGTCTTCTCGGTCCTTGAAGGCGAGCAAGAACGCCGTGAGCAGGTCGAGGTGGTTCTTCCGGCGGTCGCCCAGATTGAAGATGCTGCTGAAGACCAGCCCCTTGATGGTGAGCAGGGTCGAGGGCAAGAGCGGGTCGGGGGCCATCACCGGCTCTCGGCCCGCGATCTTGAGGGTCTTGATCTTGGCAAGGGTGATCTTGTCGACGGCCTCGTCGCTGAGCCAGCGGCGGACGTGGAGGCGATATCCATCGCGGGCCATCGCGTAGCCGAGCCGACCGAGGCCGGGCTTGGGGCCGGGGAGCGGCTGCAAGGTCGAAGGGGAGCGGCCCGACGACTCCAAGAGATAATGTCGGGTTTTGCTGATCCGCTCCAGCGTCTTGGTCCCGAGCCAGGGATAAACTTTGCGAAAGACGCGGCGGGCGAGGAGGAACGACCGCCGCTTCCAGCCGATCCGGGACGCCGGGATTGTCGATGGTGCCACCTCGGGCTGGAGGTCCGAGCTTGTGGCGACCTCGGCGACCGATTCGAGCTTGAGCAGGGTCGACAAGTCGCCTCCCCATGCGACGTGGCGGCAGGTCAAGGTCCAGGAGCCGTCGGGCGACCAGTCGGGGACGGCGAAGTGTTCGGGCTTGAGCGGGACGGGGACGATCCCGATCGGGCAGTCGACCCCGCCTTTGCGGAAGGCGTCGGCGGTGAACCGGCAAGCGGTCAGGATCAGGTCGGCCCGGCTACAAACCCTCGCCCAGTTCTGCCGGGTGTCGTGGCCGAAGTCGCGGTCGGGGATGTCGGGAAATTCCCAGAACGGGAAGATCACGTTGGGCAAGGCGGGGGTCAGGTAGACATCCTGGGGCGGGTGGAGGGCCAGGTGGATCGGCTGATAACCGTCGGCCTCGGCCTTCGAGGCGGCGAAGGGGAGGCTGCTCTCGGGCCGGTCGAGCAACCGCCAGGTCCCGAGGCGCTCGAGGACCGGGGCCAGGGCTTCGAGGACGAAGTAATACGAATAAGCCGCCGAACCGAGCGAGCCTTCGATCCCCCGGGCGCATCCGGTCGTGCTGACGAGGAAAGCGTAAGGGCGAGGGGGATCACCGAGGAGCATCGGAAGGCTTCGAGGGGTCTCGACCATGAGGATCTGGCTCCGATCCAATCCATCCAGTCTCATCGAGGGGAGGCTCGAATCCATTCGACATCCCCTCCGTCAAGGTTTCGGTCGGAACATATACAGCCGGTCGCGATCGGTCAACGTCAGAATGGTCTTGGGGACCGTCGGGTCGGACGAGTCGATGGCCCAAAAAAATTCAGAATTTGTTTGCGTTCCGGACTCGAGGAAATCATTATGCCTCGAAGTCCAGAAACAAATTCACTTCTGGGTCATTTCAAAGATGCGTCTTCACTACCTTGCTCTCTTCGCATCGGTCGCTGGGCTGGGCAGTTTGGGATGTAGTCGCGATCCCGTCGCGGCGAGTCCCGCCAAGTTGGACGTCGGCAAACAAACGTCGCTGGCCGCCCTTTCGACTTCGGATCAACGAATCGGCACTTTCTACTTGCATGATTTCGGCAAGGTGCTTCCCGGCCAAGTTTCCAAACATCGCTTCTCGCTGACGAACACGACAGATTCGCCGTGGACCTTCGCCAAGCTGATCCCGAGTTGCAGTTGCACGGTCGCCTCGACCTCGGCGCAGACCATCGCCCCCTCCAAAACCGAGACGGTCGAGGTCGAGTACAAAGCACCGAAGAACAATGGCGACGACCGGCGAAAAGTGGGGGTTCAATTCGCCGAAACCGGTTCGCCGATGTTCTGGCTTGAAGTCAAAGCCCGCGTCCGCCAACCGATGAGCTTCTTTCCCGAGTACATCGCGCTCAGCCAGGTCGGTAAAGACGTGACCGAGAGCTTCTTTGAGATCCACAATTACACTTCGGATTTGGTCAAGCTCGAAGCACCTCGTTGCTCCGAGCCTTGGCTTGAGGCGGAACTTCGGCCCATCGAGGGGACTTCGCCCGATGTCAAGCAAGTCTGGCGGGTCGTCGTTCGTGCCAAGACTCAGGGCCTGAGACCGGGCAGGCATGCGGATGAGATTCTCATCACCGAATCGGGCACGGAGTTCCAAAAGCGAGTGCCCGTCGAAATTGATTTGGTCGCGCCGATTCGTCCGATCCCCAACCGCTTGTTTTTCGGGAGCCTCGAGCGTAATCGGCCGGTCGAGAAAAAGCTCTCGCTCCTGCTCTCATCCGATGTCGGTGGACTGACGGCCGACGACATCCAGATCAATCATGATTTGGGCGATCGCTTGAAGATTCGCGGTTCTCGATCTTCAAACGCGAGGATGGAGATCACGGCGACTTTGACTCCTCCCGGTGATGGCGAGGGCGATATCAATGGGACCATCAAGCTGACATTTCGCGATCCATCATTCCCGACGATTACCATCCCCGTGATCGCGGCGGTGAACCCATGACGAGCAAGATTCACTACCTCTTGTTCATGGGCCTCGTGGCGATCGGGGCCACCGCCTCGGCGAAGGCCGATGCCCCCGGAACCAAGCTCCGGGCCGACTCCGACATGGTTTGCGGCCCGCGTTGCGTCAAATTCATCCTCAAGACTTACGGCCAAGAGGTCGGCCTGATCGATCTCGTCAAGGAGATCCAGTGGCCGGACCTGGAGGCCGGGGCTTCCCTGGACCGGATCGAGCGGAGCTTGAACGGGCGGGGAATTCATACCAAGGCGGTTCGCTTCTCGCCGGGTCGCCGATTCGATTGGCCTCATCCCTCGGTGCTCTACACCGATGAAGGCAACCCTCCGCGTGGGCATTACGTTGTCGCGGTGCCCGAAGCGGAAACGGGGTCGGAAGGTTTGATCTGGGCCGGGGTCGAGGGGTGGCGTCGAGGTCCGTGGGGTGAGATCACACGCGGCTTTTCGGGCGTGGCGTTGCTCACGTCGCCCGATCCGATCCCGGAGACGGTCAGGGCTGCCATCCATGTCCCGACCGATAAGTGGCTCCAAATCGCCGGTTTGGCGTTTGCGGGGGCGATCCTCGCCCACCTCTTGTTTCGCGCGACGGCGAGGCGGTCGTTCCGGTCGCGTCTCGGGGCGAGCGTTTCCCCCCGGTAGGGCGAACCGATCTTGGTTGGAAGGAGTGCAATCATAAAGTTCAGCTTAGGGATTCCGGCCTGCGTGTGGCTGCTGGTGGCGATGATCGCCTACCAGGCGGAGTCGAGCGTCAGGGCGCTCGGCGTCGACGAGATGAAGGTTATTCGAGGCGGGCAGACTGGAGGCGGTGGTGCGAATTGCCTCGCCCCCGACGTTCCAAAGAACTGCCCCGCAGGAACTATGCCTTGCAACGTCGTTGCTTGTAAGGTGAAGACCGACGGTACGCTTGGTTGCCCTCTCAACGGTGGTTCGCAAGATATCAGCCAAGGTTCGTACCCAGTGACCAAAGTGGCGACCGGTGGAAGTAATACCGCCATCAATTCCGTCTTCCAATGCATTCAATCGACCCCCTGCACGGGAGGTTGCACGCCCAACCCCAACGGAGCCGATCCGTCGAGCCCGGCATGCTCAACCGACCCGAACGCGCAGGTGACTTTCCCCAAACCCGTTCAACAGTCCGTTCCCACTCCGAATGATCCTTGCCCTCCCACAAAATGTCCGCCTCCAGGACCGATCATGGCAGGAGCGCCGCGGACCGGTCCGATCATGGCAGGAGCGCCGCGGACCGGTCCAACGCCGGATTGCGCGATCAGTCAATAGCGAAAATCGATTCTGGCTTTAGCACGTCGTCGAGATCAAACCATGAGGCATTCTGCGAGATGCCTCATGGTCGACAACCAGGCTGGTTTCATTGATCTTGCCGTCGTGCGAACGAATCCGAAACCTCAAGGATTTCGAAGGAGTGCTTCATGCGTCTGATCGTCCTGTTTATGACTATTTGTCTCCTCTCGAACACTTCCAAAAACACCGTGTCGGCCTACGAGGATTCGAAGCGATACGACTTCCTCCTCAAAGGGATGGACGATCAACGGCAGCGATTGCGAACGGGCATCTACCGCGCAAGTGGCCGTTTCATCAGCGATACTTCCGCTCTGGGTCGCCTTGATGGCCCGGTCAAGATTTTTTCGGCGTTCGATTTCGATGCCGACAAGCTGCGTTTTGATCGAAGTGAGCCGTTTCGCGCGGGAAAGATTTCGAACCCTGGAGGAAAGACCCAATCGAGTTGGGAAACTAAATTTCGAGGTGGACGACTGATCCAGCTTAAAGACCGTTACATCTCAAATTCCGATGGATCATTTCTTGTGCAGATCGGCAGCTTGAGCGATGGAGTCGAGGATAACGTCAAACCGCTCGACATAAGAGTTTTTGGGCTTTTTTACTGGAGCGACTTGACCAGTTTTCCTGCGACCACCTATTCGAATTGTTTGCAGTACCTCGAAAAGCAGAAGCCGGATGAGGTGGTCGAGGAACGTCGGGGTTTTTGGCGAATCACCTGGACGTTTCCCGAAGTCTCGACAATGACCCTCCGGCGCACACTTTGGGTCGACCAGAAGTCTGGATTTTCGCCGATCCGCATGGAGTTGCGATACCGTTCCAACAGAATGCCCGTCGGCCAGTGGCCAGCTCCGATGTTCGAGAGCGAAACGACTTGGACTGAAATCGCCGGAGTATGGGTGCCAAAAACCACCCATGTCGTCGACAAAAATAGTCCACCAGCGATCCAGAGCTATGAGCTTTCGTTGGACTGGGAGAATGTCAACGGCATGGTCCCGCCCGAGACGTTCACGCTCGAAGGTCTCAAGCTGACTCCCGGATATCAAGTGGTCGACGACACCTTGGGACGAACGATCGTCGTCGGTTCGATCGGCGACAATCATGGTTTGGTCGAACAAGCCGCTCCCGTCCCTCCCCCCTCCGCTCCCAATCGTTCATGGCGCAGTTGGTCGTCGTTTCTGCCGTATTTCCTCGGCGGATTTGGAGTGTTTGTCATCGCTTTGGCGGCCTGGTTTCGGTTCCGTCCGGTTCGGCGTGGAACGTCAATGGTCTGAAATCGCGTGCTTTAGAATAAAAATTACGATTCGATCCGAGGTAGCTATTCAAGGATTCGACGACGCATGAAAACTTGCTCCTGGTCGCGCCGGTTCGCATGGTCGCGTGGCTTCTCATTGATCGAGTTATTGGTCGTCATCGGCGTCGTTGCCTTGTTGATTTCGCTGCTCTTACCCGCCGTCCAGTCGGCCCGCGAAGCCGCCAGACGAGCCCAGTGTGCGTCCAATCTGCGGCAGATCGGGATCGCGCTGCACAACTATCATTCCGCTCTTGGCAGCTTCCCGGTCGGTCGTTTCAATACCTATGACCCACGCTTTGATGGGGGCAAACCGCCTTGCTCCGCTTGGTTGGTCGACAAGAGTTTTTTGGTCTCGACGCTCCCGCAACTTGATGAGATGGCCTTGTACAACCAGATTAACCAAACCGTGACGATTCAAGGGCGAGAAAACAGCACTACTGCGAGTATCGCAGTGGCAACCCACGCCTGCCCGAGCGACCCGGAAGCGGGGCACTCCCGCTACCTCGACCGCTCTATGCTCATCTATTATCGACTCGTAGACCAGAATCAGCCGCTCCAGTTCGTCGCTACCAGTTACTCGGGATGCTTTGGGTCGTTCGATGTCAATGCGCTCGCTGATATCGCTCACTGCCGCCCTCCCGCCGCGTTGGTCGCTCAAGCGGATGGAGCTATCGGCGACGCCGCGCCGATCACCGCCGCATCGGTAATTGATGGTTTGAGCAACACTCTTTTCGTCGCCGAGAAGGCGGTCACCACGTTCCACGACATGGACGACCTCGACCCGACCTTGTTCCAAAGGTACGGGAGTTGGGCCGAGGGAAATTGGGGACAGACCGTGTTCTCGACCTTTTATCCACCGAATTACTGGAAAGGCGGAATCGTTTCCGCTTGGTGGGCACGACTCCACGGTGCATCGAGTTTGCATCCCGGGGGTCTCAACGGTTTGATGGGCGACGGGTCAGTCCGGTTCATCAAGGACACGATCCAGTCGTGGCCGACCGATCCTCTCAGTGGAAATCCGGTGGGTGCCCACAAGACGAACGGAGGATGGTGGGAGAACGTCCCGAAGCCTGGCGTCTGGCAATCATTAAGCACTCGCGCGGGGGGTGAGTTGATCGATTCATCCGCCTACTGACTTTAGGCAAACCCCAAGAATCACTCTTGGATTGCTCGAAACAGCCGCCTGGCAACGATCGAACCGCCGGTGTTACGATCCGCCTGGTTTCGGTCTATCTCAATCATCGTAGCGGGGCGATCATCCATGAGTTCCGCAGGCAGCCGGTTGCGAGCGGAGATCCAGGAGCGGCCGATCCTGATCCCCGGCGTGTTCAACGCCCTGACGGCCAAGATGGCGGAGCGGATCGGTTTTCGGGCCTTGTATCTCTCGGGCGGGGCGTTGTCGGCGGGATGGGCGGGCTTGCCCGACGTCGGACTGCTCGGGATGACCGAGTTCGCCGAGCAGGCCGCGATCCTCGCCGGGGCGACGAGCCTCCCCCTGCTCTGCGACGCCGACACCGGCTTCGGCGAGGCGATCCACGTCGAGCGGACCGTCCGGCTCTACGAGCAGGCGGGCGTGGCGGGCCTACATGTCGAAGACCAGGAGATGCCCAAGCGGTGCGGCCACCTGTCGGGCAAGACCTTGGTCGATGCCGACGTGATGGCGAGCAAGGTCCGCGCCGCCGTGGCCGCCCGACGTGACCCTGGGTTCGTGGTCGTGGCCCGGACCGACGCCCGGTCGGTCCTCGGGTTGGACGAGGCGGTCGATAGGGCCAGGCGTTATGTCGACGCCGGGGCGGACTGGATCTTCCCCGAGGCGCTCGAATCGATCGACGAGTTTGCCCGGTTCGCCGAGGTCATCTCAGTCCCCCTCCTGGCCAACCTGACCGAGTTCGGACGAAGTCCGTTGCCGAAATTCGAGGTTTTGGCGGGCATGGGCTACCGGGCCGCTCTCTATCCCTTGACCGCGTTCCGGGTCGCCATGAAGGCGGCGGAAGGGGCGCTCGAAGAGTTACACCGCGAGCAGACCCAGGAGCAACTCCTCCCGCACATGCAGACCCGGGCCGAGCTTTACGACCTGCTCGGTTACGAAGCTTGGGAAGCGCGCGACCGGGAATACTTTGGGGCTGTTTGACAAGAATGGTCGGGATGAATCAGACAAAAATGGCGAGACGATTGGTCGTCCGTCCGCGTGGCGGACTTTTATGGAAACCTTCAATTGATTCGTCGAAGGGATTTGGTAGGATATTGAATTGGTCTCCGGTCGTCCAAACAGGTCGATTGGGAATCCTTAAGCGAAAGAACATACCGGACGGTTCGGCCTGCCTGGGATAACCTGGAGCACGCCGGCTTCGTCTTATTCGATAGATTCGATGAGTTTCGGTCCACTCCTGATCCATGAAGCGTTTCGAGGTGACCCTCCCGTTGGCAAACGGTTCTTCACGATTTCCGGAGACTGGTCTGGTTGGCTTTTCGGCGGAGCGGCGACTGGTGTTCCTCAATGAATTGAAAGGGCAGCGAGTCGCCCGGTCGCTCCCTCGGCTTGCTTGCTCCCAACCGGTAATCTCGACCCTGGGGGGTTCGAAAGCCCCCGGACTTCCCGCGAAGCGCTTCGACAGGACGCGGCCATGAGCTCGAGGAAAGGCTAGGACGGACGTGGTCGGGGAACTCATCGCGGCTCTCATGGGAATCGGACTGGGAGTGTTCGTCGGGATCGGTTGCTGGCAAATCTACGCCCGGACCCAAAAGAAAACCATCCGCGAGCAAGTCGCCGCCCTGCTGCTCGACGCCGATCGCCAGGTCGAAACCGACCGGAAACAGGCCGAGCTTGCCGCCAGGGAAGAGATGCTCCGGGGCCGACTTATGATCGACGAGGAGGCCGAAGAGTCGCGTCGGATGCTCCGGGAGCAGGAAAAGCGGCTGGATAAGCGGGCCGATCTGCTCGACGGCAAGCTCGAAATCATCAACAAGAAAGACCGCGAGTTTGAGGTTATCCAGCGCCACCTTACCACCCAGCAAGACGACCTGACCAAGCGGCACGTCGAAGTCCGAGAGCTGATCGCCGAACAACGAGGGCTCTTGCACCGCCTGGCGCAGATCGGCCCCGAAGAGGCCCGCGAAGTCTTGCTCCGGCGTGTGGAAAGCGAGTTGAGCCACGAGGTCGGCGGCCTGATCCTCAAGCATGAGCAGTTTCTTCGCGAGACCGCCGGCCAGAAGGCCCGAGAAGTCCTCGCCACCGCGATCCAGCGTTACGCGGCGAGCCACACCGCCGAGACCACCGTCAGCACCGTCGACATCCCCACCGACGACATGAAGGGGCGGATCATCGGTCGCGAAGGCCGGAACATCCGGGCATTCGAGAAGGCTACCGGCGTCGACGTGATCGTCGACGATACCCCCGGCATTGTCATCGTCTCGGCGTTCGATAACGTCCGACGCGAGACCGCCAAGCTCGCCCTCGAAAAGCTGATCTTGGACGGACGGATTCACCCGACCCGGATCGACGAGATCGTCGCCGAGACCCAGGTCGAGATGGAGCGGCATATCCGCCAGCTTGGGCGGGTCGCGGCGCAGGAGGCCAACGTCCCGGGCCTGCACGAGAAGCTCCTCGACTATCTCGGTCGGCTCAAGTTCCGGACCTCCTACTCGCAAAACGTCCTCAAGCACTCGATCGAGGTCGCCTACCTGACCGGTTTGCTCGCCGAGGAGATCGGCCTGAACGGGGCGCTGGGCCGACGCTGCGGCCTGCTTCATGATATCGGGAAGGCGGCCGACCACGAGATGGAAGGGGGGCACCCGGCCATCGGCGGCGACCTGACCAAACGCTATGGCGAGCCGAAAGAGGTCGTCCACGCCGCCTTGGGGCACCACGACGACCTCCGGGTCGAAAGCCCATACACCGTGCTCGTCGCCGCCGCCGACGCCATCAGCGCGAGTCGCCCGGGCGCCCGCCGCGAGTCGCTCGACAAATATGTCCGACGCCTCGAAGACCTCGAAGCCCTGGCTTACGGCTTCCCCGGTGTCGAGCAAGCCTACGCGATCCAGGCGGGTCGCGAGATCCGGGTCATCGCCGACAGCCACCGCCTCACCGACGAGGCCGCCGCCAAGCTCTGCCGCGACATCGCGCAGGCGGTCCAGGAGCAGTTGACCTACCCGGGCGAAGTGAAAGTCACCGTGCTCCGGGAAAGCCGAGCCACCGAGTTCGCCCGGTGAGAAGATTTTTAGCCACGGATGAACGCGGATGGGACGCGAATCAGAACTGACAAATTGATTTTGTTCAAAATCTGACACGATTGAATCACTTTTGATGCCGCTCAACATCCTTTTCATCGGCGACGTGGTCGGCTCGCCCGGTCGGAAGATCGTGGCGCAGGCGGTCCCTCGGCTGATCCATCGCTGGGAACTCGGTTTGGTCGTCTGCAACGCCGAGAACTCGGCGGGGGGTTCCGGCCTGACGATCAAGTGCCATGAGGAATTGGCCGATGCCGGCGTGGACGTCTTCACCTTGGGGGATCATGCTTATCGGAAGGACGAGGTCTTCACGCTGTTCGATCGGAGCGACCGCATCCTTCGCGCGGCGAACTATCCGCTCGACGCGCCGGGCGGCGAGTCGGTCGTCGTGCCCGCGAGAGATGGAACCCCGGTGGGGGTGTTCGTCCTAATGGGTCGGACCTTCATGAAGCCGGTCGACGATCCGTTCCGCGCGGCCGACCGGGTTTTGGCGAAGCTCGAAACTTTCGCCAAGGTGATCCTGGTCGACCACCACGCCGAGGCGACTTCGGACAAGCAGTTGCTCGGGCGTTACCTTGATGGTCGGGTCTCCGCCGTCCTGGGAACGCATACCCACGTCGCCACCGCCGACGAGCAGGTCTTGCCCAAGGGGACCGCGTACCAGTCCGACGTCGGGATGACCGGCCCTTACGACTCGATCCTGGGGCGGCGTTATGACCGGGTCCTCGCCTCGACTTTGACCGGCGTCCCCAACCATTACGACGTCGCCACCGGCGACCCTCGGCTCTGCGGGGCTGTCGTCTCGGTCGACCCGGCCACCGGTCGGGCGTTGTCGATCCGACGGGTCTCGATCAACGGCGAGGAGACCCGGAAGTTGCTCACCGGCGAGTTTTGATCCGACGGATCGTCAGTCGCCCGGTCCCCAGTGCTCGACGAGTCTCGCCAGGGTCCGGTTCAAGCCTTGCGCGACCGCGTCGGGGTCGGCGAACCGGCGATGCTCGACGAAGTGCCACCGCACCCATCGAGCCCCGCCGAGCAGCGCGTTGGCGACCTCGAACTCGGGGAGGATCGCCCAATCGCTCTCGGAGATTGGTCGGACGAATTCGTAAGCACCAAAAGTGATCCGACGATGTTCTGCGGAGCGACCGACCGTTTCGCCGAGCAAGCGGGCCAGGTCGGTGGCGATGACGTCGATTCCCATCGCACCGAAGTCGACCAGGCCGGTGAGTTTGTCCCCCTCGAAGAGGAAGTGGTCGGGCCGGACATCGCGGATGCAAGGCTGCAAGTCGTGGGTTTGCTCGGCCGCTCGACCCAACGGGCCGACCAGCCGAGGGGCGACCTGCCGTGCTCGAATCAGCCACCGAAGCGCGATCGGTCGTCGAGAATCCTCCGCCGACCGATCGAGCGCGGTCTGGAACGTGGCGAATTCGCCGAGGATGAGCCGATTCAATTCGACGCTTCGAGCGATCAGCCCGGGGCTTCGACCTCGAACGGTTTCCGCCGACAACTCGTCATGGAATGCCGCTAGGCTCTGGAACATCGAGGCGAGGTGCGTGGTCGTCGGGGGCCGCCCGAGATCGGCCAGGCCGGGTAGGAATGGGGTGAGTTCCCAGAACCGCCCTTGGACTTCGACCCAGGTCGCCCCTCCCAGGCTCGCGATGGGGATCGCGAGGCCGTCCAGGCGTTCAGCCGCGATCAGCCAACGATGGATCTGGTGGAGGATCTCCGGGGTCACGCCATTCCTCGGCCAGGCTCGGACCATCAAGGGACCAAACCTCGAATCGACCCTCCAGAGTTCGCTCCCGCTCAGGCCCCCCGCCCCTCCCAGCGCGGTCGGTGGTTGGGTCGGTCGGAGGACGGTCGGGTACTGATTCCAGAAGTCGAGGGGGATCGCAGGCCCGGTCATGGTTTAGGGGGAAGATTCGCGTCGTAGATCGCCCGGATCGCGGCCATGAAACGGTCGGTCGTCGTGCTCAGGAACGCTCGTTCCGAGGTCGAGTCGATGGGGTGGACGAACTCGGAGGGGTCGATCGGCGGGCCGTAGATGACCTCGGAATGCGACGGGGTGAAAAACGACCGGAGGAACTTGATCGAGCGAGGGGTCCCTCGGATGTAAGCCGGGATCACCGGGACCTTGGCCCGGATCGCCAAGTAAGCGACACCGTGCTTTCCGACTCCGATCACTTCCCCCGACTTGGGGGTGATTGTCCCTTCGGGGAACATCGGGACGACTCGACCCTCCTCCAGTGCCCGGAGCGCGGCACGGATCGCCGCGAGGTCCTTGCCGTTGCGGTTGACCGGGATGCAACCGATCATCCGACAGATCGGATGGAACGGGGGAAAGTCGTAATACTCCTTGGCGATCATGAAGCCGAGTTTCCGGCGGGTCCCGGCCTGGAGCAAGAAATGGTCGATGTTGCAGGTGTGGTTGGCGATCAAGATCGCCGGCCCCTGGGCGGGAAGTGGCGCCCGTCCCGTCCTGAGATGATGGAACGTCGAGCAGTAGATCTTGTTCAAACGCCACATCAGCGAAAGAAGGCCATGAAACTCGGCCGGGTCGGCTGGGCTCCGAGGTTGGAGCAAGAGGGGGATCACCAGCAAGACAACCGCAAGTCCGATGGGGGCCGCGAGACTCATCGGTCGAGGCTTCTCCGAGAACTGCCCAAGGCACGAGTGAGGGATCAATCACCCAAGAATCAAAGCAGTTCCGCACCCTAACGTCAACGGACTACTGAATTCGTCGTCGAGCGACGGGTCCGTCGGCGAACCATCAGCGCCGCGGTCGCGGCGAAACCCCAGAGTGCCACGGTCGTCGGCTCGGGGACCGGGGAAGCGGCACCGATCGACAATCCTGCGGCGGCCTTGAGCTTGCGGAGCCCCTGGCAGTAAGGGCAATTGCACAGCACGGGGTGATGTTCGGTCAGGAGTTCAAGCCCTGTCAAACCGAGTGCCCCCTGGGTAAAGTCCTTGCCCGGGCCATTCAGGAAATTCTGGGCGGCCAGGAGTTGGGCGGCTTGCGGGCTGAAGGTGGTTTGTCCGCCGGTCAAGGTCGACCAGTTCGCCGTCGCGGCGTCGATATAAGTCCCCGTCTGGTCGGGGTGTCCCGCGATCCCGAAGGCGTGCATCAGCTCGTGGGCGATGTTGTTCCCGATCGCCTTCGCCAGTTCGTCGGGGGACTTGGCCTGGCCGAACTTGTCGATGAACGAGAACCCATCGTTGCCGACGTCGGTGATCCCGATCGCCGCGCCGTTGCCGGAGTAGGATGCCCCCGAAACGACGCTCAGCGTGTGGGCGTAGTTCTGGGTGGGGTCGGTCGTCAGGCTGATGTTCAGGCCGCTGTGGTTGTATGTACTCTGGACGACCTGAAGCACCTCGCTGGTGAAAGCCGCCTGTTGGGTCGCGGTCGGAGTCCCGTGGAACACCGACTGGACCGAAGCGCTCTGATACCAGGCTTGAGGGTTGCCCGTCGTCAACGTCTGGGCTTCCGAGTACGGACCGTTCCCGAAATTGATGAAAGCAGCCGTCGTGTGCGACGAGCTGGCCGAGATCGAGGCGGCGGGGGGGGCGGGGGCGATGATCGTTGCCGCCGGGGCGGGATACGAAGGGGCGACCGGGGCGACGGCGACGGGCTGGGGGGCGAACGAGATGCCTGGGTTGGTGTAACCCAAGCTGAGTGGACTGGCTTGATTTGGGAAGGAGGCGGGCACCGAGTAGCTTTGGAAACTTTGTGGTTGCTGAACCCAACCGACGTTGGCAAGGTTTTCCGCACTCGCGACGGAACCGCCGATGGGACGGGACACCAACAGCGAGGTTGGCATCTCCGGAAGACCCGAAAGCCTGGGGCGATCCGGGATCTGGTGGCTAGCCCGCATCGACCCGGCGAGGGTCGGAGCCACCATGGAACCCAGGATCGACACACCCAATGCTAGGGTCTTCACGACGGACATCGCGAACCTCCTGTTCGTGGCGATAAATTCGACGCCTTCATGGCGTCGCCTGCCGCGACAGCATCCATGCTGCCTAGGATCGCTCGGTCGGTGAGCGGCGAAACCGACCCGGTTTGAAACATTAACGGAATCTGGAAACTATGGCGAGGCGAGAAGGGAGGAATAGCTGGGGAGGTATTCGAGAATATAGCAGATTTCGGGCCAATGGCGTTTGAACTCTGTTCGAGCGTCACGATCCAGAACGTAGAAAACGAAATCTGGTGACGAGTTATGATTTGAGCCAACTAAGTATTTTTCTAACGAGTGATGACTCGTTTTGGCTTGGTCTTGTTGATTTTGCCGTTTCTTACAAACCTGCCGGTAAAATTGTCTGTTTGATTCATCGTGACTCGAACGACGAAACCGGATTTTGACAGGCCTGCGTCATCACTTTCAGTCGAGTCAGGGTTTTCACCGAGGGTTGCGATGGTTGATCGACCGGCATACAATCCACGGACGATTGGAAATGCGTTTTTCCGCTTCGGTTAGGTGAAGTGACCGCTTCTTGGCCGAGCGGCCTTGTACCATCCGTCTGTCAGGAGCGACCCGGTGAAGTCTCGACCTTGGATTCTCGCTTCCCTCTCGCTTTTTGGTGTTGGCTGCGGGGTCCAGTCGCCGCCGACCCGTCCTTCCGAGGCGGAGCATGCCGGCGGCTCGGAAAAACAAGAGGCCAAATTCGCTTGGGGTCCCGCCGCCCCCGAACCGCCCATCATGCCCTCGATGGTCCCGCAGCTCCCCGAGCAACCGAACTCGCCGATGAACCCGGGGGACGTCAACGGCCCGAAGATGGAAGACAAGCTGATCCCCAGCACGTCGAGCCCGGCGGCGCCGAAGTAAGCCGGCACGTCACCGCCCGTCCAACGCGACCGTCGTGCTCGACCTACCGTCTCGGGTTGCGATCGAGCTCGACGATCAGCCGGGCGGGCCTTGGATCACCGAGTTGGTGAGGGTGCCGATCCCGTTAATCGTGATCCGGACCTCGTCGCCACCTCGGAGCGAGAAGTCGTCGGGCGGGACGACGCCTGTCCCCGTCAGCAAGAAGACCCCGTCCTTGAACGAGTTGTCGCGACCCAACCAAGCAATCAAATCTTCCATCTTCCGAGCCATCCGGGTCAGCGGCGTCGAGTCGCGGAGGATTGTTCGACCATCGCGGTCGATCTCCAGCTCGACCTTCACCTCGGACAATGGCGGCATCGCTTCGAGCAAGGTGATCGCCGGCCCGAGGGCGCAGCAAGCGTCGTAGGTCTTCGCCTGGGGGAGGTAGAGCGGGTTGACGCCTTCGATGTCACGGGCGCTGACGTCGTTGCCGACGGTGTAGCCGACGATTCGCATCTGGGGCGAGAGCACGAGGGCGAGCTCCGGCTCGGGCACGGTCCACTTGCTGTCGAATCGGACCCGGATCGCTTCGTTCGGACCGGACACTCGACTTGGGGTCGCCTTGAAGAACAACTCGGGGCGGTCGGCTCGGTAGACGCGATCATAGAAGGTCGCGGCATGCTCGGATTCTTCCTCGCGGGCGACCTTGCTCCGCTCGTAGGTCACCCCCGCTCCCCACACTTCCTGCCCGTCGATCGGCGCCTTGAGTTGAACCGACTTGAGGTCCAGTTCTTCGGTACTCCCTGCCTGGTTCCAAACATCCTGGGCGGCTTGCATAGGATTCGGAACATGCAAGATGTCCCCGAGTCGCCCGCCTTGACCGACCATCGGGCGGACCTTCTCCCCTCGGAGCACCCCGAAGCGAGGGTTACTTGTGGGGTCGGTCCGAATCGCAAATTTGACGACTTGCATGGTTGTGTCGGCTCCGATTGAGAGGATGAATTGGTCGGGCCCGGTCAATGGGCGGCGGAGAAATCGCCAAAATCCCGCCTTAAGTTCTTGGCCGATTTTGGCGATAATTTGGACTGAACGGGCCGATACGGGACGTGAGCTTCCTCGTTCGCGACGGCGTTCCTGGCAATCCTACCGGTTAGTTGGGGTGAAGGCGATGGCGGACCGAATCATGGTGGTGGGCCATTCGGCCATCACCTGCTTGGGTCGGAACATGGACGCGACCTGGGCGAACCTGATCCAGGGTCGGTCGGGGATTCGCCGCCATCCCGAGCTTGCGCCCGAGTCTTACCAGGTCGACCTGGCCGGGATGGTCGCCGACTTCGGGCCGGGAAGCGAGTCGGAAGACCCGGCCGTCTCTCGCCTGGCAGCAAAGTCGATCCACCTCGCCCTGGCATCGGCCCGAGATGCGTGGAGCGACTCGAAGCTGGACCGCGTCGGCGAGGTCGACCCGGATCGCGTCGCCGTGGTTGTCGGCTCGGCGTTCGGTGGCATGGACCTCCACGAGGTGGAACTGGCCAAATCGTCGAAGCGCAAAGGGTTGTCGGCCAGCCCCTACCTCGTCCCCGGGTTGTTGATCAACCAGGCGGCCGGGCAAGTCGCCCAGCACCTCGGCTTGAACGGCCCGAGCGTGGCCCCGGCGAACGCTTGCGCGACGGGTGGCCACGCCATCGCCCTGGGGGCGATGTTCCTCCGGGCCGGTGAGGCCGACATCGCGGTTTGCGGCGGGTGCGAAAGTGCATTCACGCCGTTGATCGTCAACGGGTTCGCCACGATGAAAGCCCTGGTCGGTCGCAAGGCCGGGGATCGGTCGATCGACGACCCCGGCCAGGCGAGCCGACCTTTCAGCGTCGACCGCGTCGGGTTCGTCATGAGCGAGGGGGCCGGGACCTTGATCCTGGCGACCGAGTCGGCCGTGAGGAGATTTGGGTTGATCGCCCAGGCGGAACTGGCCGGATGGGCGATGAACTCCGACGGATACCATATGGCGATGCCCAATGGGGTAACGATCGAAAAATGCTTGGCCAATGCCCTGAGGCGAGCCGAGATCAGCCCGCCCGAGGTCAACTATTACAACGCCCACGGGACGAGCACGCCGGTCAACGATCGGGTTGAGACGCAGGCGATCAAGGGCGTGTTCGGCGAACATGCTCGACGGATGCCGATCAGCTCGATCAAAGGGGCCCTGGGGCATGCCCTTGGGGCGGCTTCGGCAATCGAGGCCGCGGTATGCATCCGGACGCTCCTCGCCCAGACGATCCCGCCGACGATCAACTACCGCCCCGACCCCGAACTCGACCTCGACTATGTGCCGGACCGCTCGCGACCTTCGACAATCAACACGGTCCTGAGCGCATCGTTTGGGTTTGGGGGAACGAACAACGCCTTGATCTTCCGAAGGGGGGACCGATGAGCGACCCGAGCCTCATGGCCCAGTTGACCAAGGCGATTCGAGCCGTCGCCCGAATCCCCAAGGACGTACCAATCACCCCCGAAACGCGGTTGTTCGACGACCTGAATATCGACTCGCTCGACCTGTTCGCCGTCCTGGTCGAGGTCCAAGATCGCTTCGATGTCCTTATCGACGTCGAAGAGATGCCCGACTTGAACAAGGTCGGCGACCTCGCGGCCTTCGTCACGTCGCGGCGGAACTCCGCGGCGGCCTGAGCAATGGCTCGACCTTCGTCGTCGATCTCCACGCTTCGATGCTTTCGAGGCGTGACAGTCTCGAATTCCTCCGAAAAGGTGACCGATATGGGGCGTCTGAAAGCTGGTTTGCAGAAGCAAACCTTGCGGGTGCTCCTGCCGCTCCTGCGTCAAACCCCTTCGGGATTCTCGGCGGCGGTGCTCGATGCAATGGGTTGGTTCAACTACGTGGTCGTCCCGGGCAATCGCGAAATCTACACCAGCCGAGTCGTCCGAGGCCGGAGCGACCTCGGCGAGTCGTGGAACGACGAGGCGGTGGCACGTCGATACGCCTCGGGGTTGGTTCACTGGCGGAGCCGTGACCGACTCCTCGACGGCCTGAGCGACAAGGAAGCGATCTCCCGGTTCTCGGTTTCCGGTCGCGACCACCTCGACGAAGGGTATGCGTCGAAACGCGGGGTCATCCTGCTCGGCAATCATTTCGGGACCCATCTCCACCCGACGCACTGGTTGTTCCGCGAGCGTTACCCGCTCCGCTTGTTCATGGAACGTCCCCGAAACGTCTCGAAGTATCTGACCGAGCAATTCCAGACGAGTGGGTCGCTGGGGCAAGAAAAGTTGTTCATCTCCCGAAGGTCGAGCCCCACCGAGGCTGCTGGGTCGATCCTCCGGGCCATGCAGATCTTGAAGGCCGGGATGGTGCTCCAGATCGCAGGCGACGTCCGATGGCAGGGGTCGCATACCGCTCCGGCCGAGTTCCTCGGATCGACTCACCTGTTCTCGACCACTTGGGTTGTCCTGGCGGCCATGACGGGGGCTCCGGTCGTCCCGGTGTTTTGTCGGCCCGACGGTCGAGGACGATCTCTGATCGAGTTCCACCCTGCGTTCCAGGTACCCAGCGACGCCGTCAAGTCGAACCGAGCATCACTCTACGTCCAAAAAGGGTTGGACCTGGTCGTCGATCAGATCCGCCGATATCCAGACCTGAGCAACGACTATTTCGCCTGGCCTCGTCCGGAGATCGGCCTGGGCCGGGTGGCTTGAGCGAGTCGAACCCTCGACCGTTGAGGCGACCCAAGATTGAGAAACTTGGGATTGCCCTCTTTGCCAACCCCGATTACACCATCGACCCTTCCGCCGCATCCCGATGGATCGTTCGGGGGTGTTCCCAGCGGTGCGACCGAGGAGAGTTGTCGCGATGATTGACGGTGCATGGAAGCGAACCCTGCGGAAGGATTGGCATTGGCTGGCCTTGTTGGTGATGTCGGCCACGGCGGTCTGGCATGCCGTCGACTTCTCCGACACGCCCGACAGCGACTTTCCCAAGGTGGTCCGCCCCCACTTCAATACCCACCCTCCCGCCGCTTATCGCCTCGCCGAGCCGGGTGATACCCTCGACCGGATCGGGTTGTATTTGACGGGGGCGGCGCTCGCCCTAAGCCTTGTCGGTCTGATCCGGATCGCCCGATCACGTCATTACGACCCGATGCACTCCTGGATTCTCTGGCCGACGGCGACGGCCATCTCGATGGCGGGAGTCTGGTACGCTTCGACTCCAGGCCCATCGTTCGACGGTTGGCACGGCTTCGGCTGGAGGACAATCCTCAACGCGACGGCCCCTCTGTTTACCCGCCTCCCCTTGCTGGTCGGGGCCTCGGCGCTGGCGGCGGTGGTCGTGGTGAATCTCGGTCGATCGTGGCCCGAACGTCGCCAACTTTGGGCGAAAGCCGTCGAAGCTCGAATCGTCGCCTTGCTGATCATCGCCGCCGTCCTCATCACTCTCCGCCAGGTTGAGATCAAAAGGTTGGAACCTGTCGGCTACTGGCCTCGGTGTGCTTTCGACCTCGGGTTCCTGGCATTCACCCTGGCAATCATCCGGGCCAAACCGGCTGGGGGCCAACGGGTCAAATATCAGTTGAAGCTCGGGGTCGGACTGGCTTGGGGGGTGATCGTAATGGCTGGGGTGATGCTGGCGGCTTACCATCGCCCGATCAGTCGCCTGAAGGCGGTGGTACCCGGTCGGATCTACATCAGCGCGATGCCAACCTATCGCGGCCTGTCGATCGAGCAGAAGCGGATCGGCTTCAAGACGATCATCAACCTCTTCGACGAGGCCTCCACCCAGGCAAGCCCCTACCACGAGGATGAGCTTCGGTTCGTCAGGGAGCATGGCTTGCGCTACCTCGGGAGTCCGTCCGATGGCCTGGAATCCGACCGGTTCCTCGATGAGACGTTCGCCCTGACGCAACACCCCGACGCCTGGCCGATTTTGGTCCATTGCCACGGATGCATGGATCGTTCGCCCGCCTGGATGGGGATGTACCGATTCTTGATCGAGAAGAAACCGCTCGACTCGGTGTTCCGGGAGATCGAGCGGCATCGAGGCAACCGACCCAAGGCGGTGGTCACCCTCCAGTACAACCGAAAACTCCCCAAGCGGGCCCCCGAGCAGTTCTTCAACGACCCGACCGGGGCCTTGCTTCTTCGATGCGCCGAGGGGACCACGGACCCGTTCCATCTCCTCGACTGGAACCCGACCCGAACCGATCGCCGGGTGGTCCGGAGGATCGACCCGGACTCGACCGTTCGTCGACCTTGAGAAACCGGGGTATAGCTTACGAATCTGGGGATTCTTCAGGATCAAGAATTGCAGATCGCAGGATCGCAAATCGCAAAGGAGGATAATTCTTGGTTTCTGGATTTTTTGCGATCCTGCGATCTGCAATCCGAAACTCCCGATTCGAAAGCGGCGCCCGAGAAACCAAGTCTCAAGTCTGGAAGGAATCGAGAACCCTGGATGATCCGTGATCGAGTTTGCTAGGATGAAGTCGGCCTTGACGGTCCTCGACCGCTTGTTAAATTACGCCCGCCTTCACCCCCAGTCCCTCGGGTTGCGAAGTTCCTCATGCCATCGAATCATCCCCTGAGCGCGGCATCGGCCCGGACCGAACCGCCCGTGATCAGCGAGTTCATGCAAACCGCGCTGGCGAACCCCGGTTTGATCTCGCTGGCGGCCGGCTTTGTCGATCAGGCGAGCCTGCCTCGGGAAATCGTCGGTCGGATCACTTCGGAAATCTTCAACGACCCGATCGAAGGCCGCAAAGCCCTCCAGTACGGGACGACGGTCGGCGACTCGACGCTGAGGCGCGAGATCGTCTCGTTGCTCGAACGGAACGAGCGGGTGGTGTCGGGGGCCTTCGCCGCGATCTATCCTCGGGTCGTCGTCACCACCGGCTCGGCGCAGTTCTTGTACCTTGTCGCCGAAGCCTTGCTCGACCCGGGCGACATCGTCCTCGTGGAAGCTCCCACCTACTTCGTCTTCCTCGGAGTGCTGGAAACCCGAGGGGCACGGATCATCGGCATCCCGATCGACGACGGCGGGATGAGGCTCGACGTCCTCGAAGAAACCTTGGCCGACCTCGAATCCCAAGGCGAACTCGGTCGAGTCAAGTTGATCTACACCGTCTCGGAGCACTCCAACCCGAGCGGGATCAGCCTGGCGGAAGATCGCCGAGGCCCTCTGGTCGAGCTGGCCCGACGGTGGTCGACCCGAAATCACATCTACCTCCTCGAAGACGCCGCCTACCGAGGCTTGAACTACGAGCGTGAGGAGCCTTCGAGCGTCTGGCGACACGACCCCGAAGGGGAAACCGTCATCCTCGCCCGGACCTTCAGCAAGACGTTCAGCCCTGGGGTCAAGCTCGGGTTCGGCGTCCTGCCCGCTCGGCTGGTCGACCCGGTCCTGAGCCTCAAAGGGAACCACGACTTCGGCACCACCAACCTCACCCAGCAGGTCATGGCCCGAGCGTTGGCCGACGGGTCGTATGAGCGACACCTCCAAGGCTTGATCGGCATGTACCGCCGGAAGCGCGACATCATGCTCGAAGCCTTGGACGAGCAGTTCGCCGGCTTCGAGGGGGGGTTCACATGGACTCGCCCGCAGGGCGGGATGTTCGTCTGGCTCGAAGCGCCGAGCCACCTCGACCTCGGGACCAAGGGGCCGGTCGTGGCCCAGTGCCTCGAACGAGGGGTCTTGTACATCCCGGGCGCGTTCGCCTTTCCGGACGAACCGGTTCCTCCCCCAACAAATTTTGCCCGGATCTGCTTCGGGGTCCCGAGCGAGGCGGACCTAGTTGAAGGGGTCCGCCGCCTGGCCGCCGCTTTCGAGGATAGCTTGCCCTTGCTTCCCGTCACTTGAACCAGCGGCCGAACGATTCGGCCTCGAAGTGGCGGCGAAGTAGTCCGGCGCACCCTGGCAAGGATGCCGAAGGAGGAGCCGTGCGGTTCGGAATCTTGCAACGCTATGTCATGGGCGAGATCTTTCGGGCCTTCGCGCTGGCCCTCCTGACGGTCACCTGCGTTTTCGTCCTCCTGACCGTGATGACGAAGGCGACCTCGGCGGGCCTGGGGCCTCGCGAGATTTTGAAGCTCGTCCCGTACCTGATCCCCTCAAGTCTCCCGTTCACCGTCCCGGTCGCCCTCCTGTTCGCCGCGACGGTGGTCTACGGTCGGCTCGCCTCGGACAACGAGGTGATCGCGGTGAAGACCGCCGGCATGAGCGCGATGGTCCTGATCTGGCCCGCGATCCTCCTGTCGTTGGTCCTCAGCTTCACGCTGAGCTTCCTGACGGCGACCGCCATCCCGATGTCCACGAGTGCGGCCAGGCTGGTGATCTACCAGAACATCGAAGACCTGTTCTACAAGAAGCTCAAGATGGACCGGGTGTTCGACGTTCCCGAGTGGCCGTTTCTGATCCATGTCAGGGATGTCGAAGACCGGGTCCTGCTTGGTGCCACGTTCAAGCAGCGAGCGGACCGGCCGGCCCCCTCGATCTCAATGCCCGGCGCGGGCGCGCCGGAAAGCGGCCCCGCCTACCAGATGATCGTCAAGGCCACCGAGGCGAGGATCAAATTCGACTTCGGGAACGGCAAGGTCATCATCTACTTCAAGGACGCCGACATCAGCCGAACCGGGATGGAGCCTTCGGAGGGGATCGTCCGCGATACCTCGTTCGACTTCGATATCCCGGGCAAAGGGGTTGTTGGCGGCACGGAGAAGATGCTCGAAGAGATGACCGTTGCCGAGATGCATGCCAAAGAGGCGGATTATCGCGAGAAGATCATCTGGGAGCGAAAGCATCAGGTGGTCGCCGCCTCCTGGTACATCGCCTCGGGTCGGATGCCTTTGATCAAGTGGAAAGAGCTCGAAGCGGCGTTCGGCAAATATGACTACTGGGCGGGCCAGATCGCCAAGATCGAGACCGAAGTCCAGAATCGTATGGCGATGGCCTGGGGAAGTTTGTTCTTTGTCGTCCTGGGCGCCCCGGTGGGGATCTTGTTCGCCCGCCGCGACTTCTTGAGCGCTTTCATCTCATGCTTCATGCCCATCATCCTGGTCTATTATCCCTTGATGTTGTTCGGGACCAACCTGGGCAAAGAGGGGATCGTGCACCCGATGACGGTCTGGGCGGGCAACGGTGTGCTCTGGGCGGCCGCCTGGTTCTGGGCCTTGCCACCGGTCTTGAAGCGCTAGAATATCGTCGAGGGATGACCACGGAAGCGGGGCGATCACCGAGCAAGGAGGCTGGGCGATGTTCATGCGGATTCTCGATCGAGAGCGATACTGGGCGTTCCTCAAGGCGTACCTGATCTGCTTCTTCGCCCTGGTCGGCTTATACATCGTCATCGACGCGTTCAGCCAGCTCGACGAGTTCGAGGAATGGGCCGATTCGACACCCCAGTTGTTCTACAACATGGGTCGCTACTACCTGATCAAGATGAGTTCGATGTACGACCAGATCTGCGGGATCATCACGATGATGGCGGCGATCTTCACCGTCACCTGGATGCAGAGGAACAACGAACTCCTCGCCATGCTCGCCGCCGGGATCAGCACCCAGCGGATTATCCGCCCGGTCTTGATCTCGGCGATGATCGTCAGCAGCCTCGCGGTCGTCAACCAGGAGTGGATCATGCCACCCCTGGCGGCGGAACTCCAGCGCAATCCCGACGATAACGGGTCGCAAAAAGTCAAAGTTTACATGCAGGAAGACGTCAACGACGTGGTGGTCGAGGGGGACATGGCCGATCGGGCGACCCGGACGATCACCAAACTGGCGGCCACGATCCCGGTCCGGGTCGCCGGGAAGATGATGGAGATCTCCTGCGCCGAGGCCACCTACATCGACCCGGAAAACTCCAAGGTCCCTCACAGCGGCGGTTGGCTGCTCCGCGACTCGAAGTTCCTGCTCCCGATGCCGACGACCGAGTCGCTCAACAACCTGACCCACGGCGTGCTCAGCAAGGTGGATGATGTTTCCAGCTACCCGGGACCGCTCGACCCGCTCGACAAGATCATCGTCCGGGCCAACGCGGTCAACTTGTTCTTGAAGACCGACCTGACCTTCGCGACGATGACCCGGAGTCGCCACTGGTACCAGTACGCCCGGACGCCCGACTTGATCCGGGCCTTGTCGAACCCGACGAATCTCGGCGACCGCAACGATATCCAGGTTTTCCTTCATGGCCGGATGATCCGCCCCTTGCTGGGTTTCAACCTGATGCTGCTCAGCCTGCCCCTCGTCCTGGGAGGCACCGGGCGGAACATGTTCGTCAACCTCGGGCTTTCGCTGGGAACCTCGGGGATCTTCTACTCGGCGAACTTCATGTCGCAATACCTCGGGTCTCACGGAGTGCTCAGCCCGGAACTCGCCGCCTGGGCTCCCTTGATCGTCTTCGGCACGATCGCCTCGGCCCGCTGGGGTTCGATCCGAACCTAATGGTTCTCCCCGGCGTTTGATCTCTCGGAGCGTAGTGCTCTCTTGCTCGACACGACGCCGATCTGGACGATCATAGGGCGAGGGGCGGGCCAATCCTCGCATCAACGACACCGCGAGCGGATCTCACATCTCTTCGATCATCTCGCCGACGTGGCTGACGACCCGGAACCCAAGTTTTGCCTGGCGTATATCCTCGTGCCCCACCCTCCGTTCGTTTTCGGTCGTGAAGGAGAAAATGTCTCGGAGGGCGGCACAAAGGATAGGTTGACCGATGGCAAGCCCTTGTCAGACCTGGAAGGGCACGGCGGTCCTGACGATCATGCTCGGCAATATCGCGAGCAGGTGACTTCTGTCTCTACCCGAGTGGAACAACTGGTAGGCCAGATCTCCTAAAGTAGTCGGCAAAGCCGCCCGGGATGATCATCCAGGCGGACCACGGACCAGGCTCACGCTCCGACCCGAACTCCGACCGATCTAATGACATCCGAGAGTGGATGAGTATCCTCAACCTTCCCCTGATCTCAACAGGGAAGGTGACTAAACCAAGATCGGCCAGGAATCGGGAGTGCGCCCGGATCTCGATGGAATTTCGCTCGAACCAATCGACCCGATCGCATCACCACTCCCCTGGATAGAATATCCCAAGGATTCCCAAAAACCTGGTTAATCGTCCCCCATTTTTCCGAAGATATCATCGGAGGTTTCCGGGGAACGGACATCCGGCAAGGTACGATGATCGAGATTTTAGGTGTACATTTGGTTTAAAATCGCATTCAAACTCTGTCTGTGATTGGAGTTGCAGCGAAATTGGGTTCGTTTGGTAATTATCTGGTTTTCGACCGGTTCGCTCGTCGCAACAGACCTACGGTTCGCGTCAAATGCGTCGCTCTGCTCGAAACACGCTGAGGTTTACTTCCCGACCGGAACGACGACTCTTCGTACCAAAAACCTTACAAGATAATCGAGTCCATCAATTCCAGATCGAGCGACAAACAACCCTGACACTCACCCGTCCGCGATCATCGCCCCAAGAATCGGGAACGTCGTCCTGGGCTCGAAGAGGTCTGGATCGTATTCGAGTCGGCCGAGGGGATCGGAGCACCGACAACATCAATCGGTTGAGCCGGGGTTGAGGACAGGTCCGCCGACAACGGAATCGGTTCGATCGACCGTCGCGAGACCCCGCCCATGTCGACGGAGCCTGGTTCTTCCGGGCGACCAAGCACAATCTTCGATTGGGGAATCGGTTTCGACTCGTAAACTCTCGACGATGGGGCCGTTGGCTTCGCCGGTTCGAGCAAGGCGAGGTCTCTTCGGGTCGTGCCGGGGATCTTCGGTTCTTCAAACAAGGCCAGCCGACGATTTGCCGGGAACGTCGGGTTGATCGTCGCTTTGGGCATCGTGATGTCGATCGCGAAATTTTCTTTGACCCAGGTCAGTCGGACGTTCCCTGGGAGTCGAACGAACGTCTGGACTGGCTGGGTTCCAGTGTCCGAACCGGTGGGAGAGAGGCCTTTTCCCGAAGGGCCATTGAGGATGTAGTAATTGTATTTCGACATCACCGCGCTGGCGAGCAGTTCCGTCCTGGCCCCGGAATACAATCGGTGTTCGAGGATTTCCGCTTTCTGCTCGTCGACGATCGTCTCTTTGGTGTAGGTTTGCCCTCGGCTATCCCTGCGAAACTGGGTCAACACGATGGTCCCCGGCGCGTCACCGTCCTTAGCGTTGATTTTCTTGGCTTCGTCGCTGGTGAATTCTCTCAGCCCCATCGCCTCCATGATCCAATCGGGTTGGAGGGTCACCGCCAATTGGCTTGAAGCGACGTTCTTGTGCTCGCAGACGTAGATGGCTTTTTCTTTGTCATCCTTGACCCAGAACCAGAACTCGCGGTCGTTCGATCCGATGTCCGCCAAGGGGGTACGCAACCCCGAAAATTCAATCTCCAGGTGGAAATTCTTCTTCCCTTCGAGGGCGAGCCGGCCCGAAACTCGCTTGCCACGCTCGCCCTGATCATTGACCAGGGCGATGCTGGGCGAAGCCTCCAGCGAAGTGATATTGGCGGCATTCTTGTTATGCTTGGCGATGAACTTGGCCGCGGAGACGTCGCTGCGCTTGATCGATGGTTCCGACTTCGCCAGGTTCGTGGGAGGGCCGGCGTGGCAGCCAAAGCCGGCGAGAATCGATAACAAACCGGCCAGGAAGTGGCGTCGAACCATCGCGATGGAAACCTCCCCGGTCACGCCTCGGCAAAAGGGGACCGGCATGGAACAGGGGAGCCATCCTGGTGCTGAGGCTGGGGGCAAATAAGCCGCTGGGACGACGGACCGATCGGCGAAGCCTAGCCCATCCACCCTGATCCGACAAGCTCGTTGTCCGCAGAACGGCATCGAGGGTTAAGTATTAGGATTCATCGGTTGAAGATCAGCTACTACTTCAGGAAACGAGCCAGGGCGTCGAAGCCTCGCTCCAGTGTGTTCAAGCTGGTGGCGAACGAGAGTCGAGCGTAGCCCTCCGCCCCGAACGCCGAACCCATCACCGTGGCGACGTGGGCATCGGCCAGCGCAGCCAGGCAAAAGTCGGTCGAGTTGGCGATGGTTCGGCCTCCGAGGGTTCGCCCGAAGTGCTCGGAGATATTCATGAAGGCGTAGAACGCACCGCCTGGTGGGACGCAAGTCACCCCGGGGAGTTCTTTGATCCGGTCCAGGACATAGTTGCGCCGCTCTTTGAACTGTTCGAGCATCGAGCGGACCGAGTCTTGCGGACCCTGGATCGCCTCGATCGCGGCGTACTGGCTGACCGAACAGGGGTTGCTCGTTTCCTGGCTCTGGACGTCCGCCATGAATTTGGCCACCGCCACCGGCGCGACCGCCCAGCCGATCCGCCAACCCGTCATCGCGTACGACTTGCTCACCCCGGAGATCGTGATCGTCCTGTCGGCCAGGTCGGGGTGGAGCGTGGCGAAGCATGTCGCCTCGGCCCCTTCATAGAGGAGTTGCTCGTAGATCTCGTCGGACAACACCGCGACGTCCGTCCTGAGCACGGCTTCGGCCAGGGCGGCGAGTTCTCGCCTTTGATAAACGACGCCGGTCGGGTTCGATGGGCTGTTGATCATCAAGAGCTTGGTCCGAGGCGTGACGGCTTCGGAGAACTGGTCGGGGGTCAACTTGAACCCGGAAGCCTCGGTCGTCTCGATGAGGATGGGATCGGCCCCCGTCAACTTCACCAGGTCGGCATAGCTGACCCAGTAAGGCGCCGGGATGATCACCTCGTCGCCCGGGCCGCACAGCGCCATCAAGGCGTTGTGGATCGAGTGCTTGGCGCCATTGGAAACGAGGACCTGGTCGGCCTTGGTCGGCAGACCGATCGCCTTGGTGTAATGGTCGGCGAGGGCTTGCTTCAACTCCGGGATGCCGGCGGGAGGCGTGTAGTGGGTGTGGCCCGCCCGCATGGCACGAATCGCGGCGTCCTGGATGTTGTGCGGCGTATCGAAATCCGGCTCGCCCAGGGCGAAGTCGAGGACGTCCACCCCCTGCCCCTTGAGTCGCCTCGCCTCGGCGGCCATCGCCAGCGTGGCGGAAGGAGAAATCAGGGTCGATCGTTCGGCCAGTTTCAAAACCATCAGATCCTCGAAGCTTCAAAAAACCGCGAAACTTCCAATCGACAAACTCCGAACTTGCAGATGCAAATCGATGGTAACAGGTTCGCTGGTCCGCGCCTCGATCCCCTCGGTGAAGGCCGTCCCCGGGCCGGGATGACTGGCACTGATCATTGCAAGAACACATCTTTCGCCAATTGAGAAAAAACATGGCACATGACCTACCCATTTTACGCAAACTGTTTGCTTGCGACTTTTGAAATGTTAGGATGAGAGAGCCTGCACGAGATTGACGATCTCATTTCGCTGAGATGACGAGGATCGTTGTCGATCTATCGAGGTTGCCGACTTCATCAGAATCGCCCATCAAGTTTGAGGTCTGGGGGCAATCGCATGCGACGTGTGGTGGTGACCGGTATTGGGGTTGTTTCGCCCAACGGGATCGGCCGACGAGCGTTCAGCGAGGCCATCGTCGAAGGTCGGTCGGGGGTGCGTGAGATCCAGAGCTTTGACACAACCGGCTTGAGCATCAAGGTTGCGGGCGAGGTCCGGGGCTTTGATGTCTCGCCTTATCTCGGTGATTCGAAGAAGAATCTCAAGATCATGAGTCGCGCGGTGCAGTTCGCCCTGGGAGCGGGGGCCTTGGCCGTCGAAGACGCCGGGCTGGAGACGGCCAACCTCGACCCGAGTCGATTCGGCGTTTGCATGGGCACCGGGATCACGCCGATGGACGTCACCGAGCTGGTCGGGCCGATCAGCAAGTCGATCGGCCACGACGGTGGCTTCGAGATGGCTCGGTTCGTGAAGGCGACGGCGGAGTCGATGTTCCCGCTCTGGCTGCTCCGCCACCTTCCCAATATGGCGGCGGCCCACCTCTCGATCTTGCACCATGCGATGGGCCCGAACAACACCATCGTGACCGCCTGTGCCGCAGGGACCCAGGCGGTCGGCGAGGCGTTTCGGCTGATTCGCCGAGGGGATGCCGATGTCATGCTCGCGGGAGGGTGCGACAGCCGACTCGACCCCCTCTTGATGGTTGCCTACGAGGCGATGAAGGCGGTCAGTACTTCAAGCCGGCCCGCTTCCGAGGTGTCTCGCCCGTTCGACGGCGAACGTGACGGCTTCGTGATGGGGGAAGGCGCCGCCGTCCTGATCCTGGAAAGCTTGCAACGAGCCAGGCGTCGGAGGGCCAAGATTTATGCCGAGGTCGTTGGTTATGGCTCGTCATTCGACGCCTACGGGATCACCCGCCCGGAACCCGAAGGCAAAGGGGCCGCCCTCTCGATGCGGTCCGCCCTCCGCGAAGCGCGACTCGACCCCGACGCCATCGACTACATCAATGCCCACGGGACCAGCACCCGTCTCAATGACCTGATGGAAACCGTCGCGGTCAAGAAAGTCTTCGGCCATCGAGCCGGTTCGATCCCGATGAGTTCGCAGAAGTCGATGGTCGGCCATCTCATCGGCGCGTCGGGGGCACTCGAAGCGGCCGCCACGGCGCTTTCGCTCGAACGAGGCGTCGTCCCCCCGACAATTAACCAGAAGACGCCCGACCCCGCCTGCGACCTCGACTATGTTCCCAACACCGCCCGAGAAATCCCGCTCAGGTCGGCCATCACGAACAGTTTCGGGTTCGGCGGACAAAATGCCTCGTTGGTGATGACCCGGCTCTGAACTCCGGTCGACTCATCGGATAACATGGGGCGACGCTTCCCATTCGCCCCGATCCGAGAGTCTTCTTGATGCTTCACCGTCGGCTCGGGTTGTTGCAGGCCGTCAGCCTCAATATGTCGATGATGGTCGGCGTCGGTCCATTCATCGCGATCCCGCTTCTGCTCGGCAAGATGGGCGGACCCCAGGCCATGCTCGGCTGGGTCCTGGGCGCCGCCGTCGCCGTCGCCGACGGATGGATCTGGAGCGAGTTGGCTGCGGCATTTCCCGGCTCGGGCGGGACTTACCACTTCTTCGACTCCGTCTTCGGAATGTCGAGGCTGGGCCGAGCCCTCAAGTTTTTGTTCATCTGGCAATTCCTCTTCAGCGGCCCGCTCGAACTCGCCAGCGGGATGCTCGGCTTCGCCGACTACGCCGCGTTCCTCTGGCCTCCGCTCGATCGGGTGGTCTGGCGAGTCGATGGGTTTTGGCTCGGTTCCGGAGGGTCCACTTGGGTCGTCCGAGGGAAAAATCTCCTCGCCGTGGTTGCGACTCTATCGCTGATCGGCCTAGCCTATCGTCGGATCGAAGCCGCCAGTCGCTTGATGATCGTGCTTTGGGTGGGGATGCTGGTCGCCGCGACTTGGGTGATCGTTGAAGGCTTCGCCCATGCGAATCTGGCCCAAGCCTTCGACTTCCCGGCGGGAGCTTGGCGGCTCGACGCTCGGTTCGCGGGGGGACTGGGCGGCGCGCTTGGCCTGGCGATGTATTCGTACCTGGGCTACTACCAGATCTGCTACCTCGGCGATGAGGTGATCGAGCCGGCCCGGACGATCCCCCGCTCGATCACGATCTCCGTGACCACGGTGGCTGTCATCTACTTCACGATGACCCTGGGTGTCCTGGGAGTGATCCCCTGGAGAGAAGCGGTCGGGTCCTCGCACGTCGCCAGCGACATGATCGCCCGCCTCGATGGACCATTCTGGGCGAAGGTCATGAGCTCGCTGGTGATGTGGTCGGCGGTGGCCGCCTGTTTCGCCGCTCTCCTCGGCTACAGTCGAATTCCTTACGCGGCGGCGAAGGCGGGCCACTTCTTTCGAGGGTTGGCCCACCTCCACCCGGTCGGCGACTTCCCCGATCGCTCGCTGCTGGTGATCGGAGGCTTGGCGGCGCTCGCCTGCCTCGCCGAGCTTGGGACCGTGATCGACGCTTTGTTGAGTTCGAGGATCTTGATCCAGTTCGTCGTCCAAGGCTTGATCGTCGTCTTCATCAGGACGAAGCCGGAGTTGCTGGCCCGGTTGCCATTTCGGATGAAGTTTTTCCCGACTCCCGTCCTGGTCGCGATCGTCGGATGGCTCTGGGTCTTTGGGACCACTTCACCGACATCCATCGCTTACGGGTTGGGATCGCTCGGACTGGGGTTGGCGGTCTTCTTCCTCTGGGACCAGGAAGCGGAAAAGCTCAATCGTCGATCAAGTTGACGAGTGGAATCGCCCTTCGATCGACGATTGAGGTCGGGGAAACTCGAGTTCAAGTGGCACTGCGTTGGTCGGCGATCTTCTTCAGTTGTCGGCGGGCCTTGACGAGGATCGGCCCGATCGAGTTTTCGGGGATGCTCAACTGCTTGCTGATCTGTCGATAGTTGAGATATTTGAGGTGGTACAACCGAACCACCTCGGCGTCGCGCTCCGGGAGGTCCGAGAGCATCCGCTCGACCTCTTCGGCGGCGAGCACGGGTTCGGCCTCGGAGCGGTCGTCGTCCTCGACGATCGCCCGGTGGGCCGAGGCGTGGCCGAGCTCCGCTTCTCGGAATCGCTTGACCACTTCCTTGACGCAGATTCGACGGGCGACAACCGTGAGATAAGTTGGCAAAGAGCTTTCGGATTTGAAAGCCCTGAGCAGGCGATAATCATCATCGACGATCGCCAGGAAAATTTCCGATGCGATGTCTTCGATGTCCGCTTCGGTGATCGTCATGCTTCGAGCATGGGCGACGTGGTGGATGACGTGATAGATCAAACCCATATAACGATCGACAAAATCATTCCAGGCCCGGGGTTGGTGTCCCAGGCACCGGTCGAGCAATTGTCGGTCGATTTCTCGGAGTGGCACGGACAGACCTCCTCATCCAGGGGAAGGATGGGTTGCCTCCGGAGGGATGTCCGGTTCGGTGGAGGAACAAATCCCATTTCTCCAGTTTAACTCAACAACCGGCCCCGGCAAGCTCATCGACCGCTTAAGCACGGAATTTGCGATTTCTGCGCGAAATATTTGGTTGAAATCTCCGGACGCTCGATCCAACCGACGTGTTGATCCGCCCGATCGATCTTAGTCCGGACCAATTCCCGTTCCTCCAACGGCGAGTCATGGTTAGAATCGGGCTTCATGCTCCGGCAATCGCTTTGCTCCAGCCGGGCCGATCTCATCGCCAAAACCGGGAGGCGTCCCCTATTGGATCTTCAAAAAGGTCCGCCCAGAATCCTGATCGCCGATGACAACGTCCAGAACGTCGAACTCCTCGAAGCCTATCTCAGCGGGATCGACTGCGAGATCGAGACGGCGGTCGACGGCGAAGACACCTTGCGCATGGTCGAGGCATTTCGCCCCGACCTCTTGCTCCTGGACGTCATGATGCCTCGGCTCTCGGGCTTCGAGGTTTGCAAGAAACTCCGAGCCCAACAAGAAACCCGAGAACTCCTGATCTTGATGGTCACCGCGCTCAACGAGCCGGCCGACTTCGAGCGCGGGGTCCAGGCGGGGACCGACGATTTCCTAACCAAACCCGTCAACAAGGTGGAACTTCTCTGCCGGATCAGGAGCCTGCTCCGGGTTCGCCATTTGAAGAGCCAGCTTGACCGGACCCTGGCCTACCTGGCGGAGGTCGAGTCGGCCAGTCGAGTGGAACGGCCCTCTCCGTCACGCTTTTGATCGGTTCGCCTCGACGTAAGTGCGCATTTCGAAGCGTCCATCGCCACGAAAGCCCGGAACAACGATGGACAACAGTCTTCCCCGGGTCGTGATCAAGCCTCGGCGGGCCCGCCCCTTCTTCGCTCGCCACCCCTGGGTGTTCGTCAACTCGATCGACCGGGTCGAGGGCAACCCCCAGCCCGGCGACGAGGTTCGGGTGTTTAGCGCCGAGGGACAATTCATCGCCCGAGGTCTGTTCAATCATCGAAGCGCGATCCGGGTCCGACTCTATCGGTGGGTCGATGAACCGATCGACGAGCCATTCCTGGTCGGATTGATGCGGGATGCCCTCCGGCTCCGGAGCGGCCTGGGTTTGGCCGGGCCTGGATCGGCGGCCCGCCTGATTTTCAGCGAAGGGGATGGGATCTCGGGTCTGACGGTCGACCGCTTCGATCGCTACCTGTCGGTCCAGATCACCAGTCTGGCCCTCGACCGCCGCCGAGACTTCCTGGTCGACTGGTTGCTCGAAGAGACCAAGGCCCTCGGGGTGATCCTCAGGGGCGAGAAGGGCATCCCGTCGCAGGAAGGTTTGAAAGTCGAAGAAGGCTGGATCAGGGGCGAGCCGCCCACCGACCCCGTCGAGATCGTCGATTGCGGGGTCCGCTATTCGGTCGACCTCGCCGGCGGACAGAAGACCGGCTTCTTCCTCGATCAGCGCGACAACCGACGCGCCGTCGCCGGTCACGCCCGAGGACGTCGAGTCCTCGACCTCTTCTGCTACACCGGGGGGTTCGCCCTCAACGCGATGATCCACGGGGGGGCAACCTCGGCCCTCGGGGTCGATTCGTCGAAGTCGGCGGTCGAGCTTGCCCAGAGGAATGCAGGACTGAACAAAGCCAACGCGGTCCAGTTCGAGTCGGCCGACGTCTTAAACAAGCTTGAATCGCTCCGGAGCGCGGGGGAAACTTTTGGCCTGGTGATCTGCGACCCGCCCAAGTTCGCCAAGCATCCCAAAGGGGTCGAGGATGCGGTTCGAGGCTATTTGCGTCTCAACCGTGCGGCCCTCGGCGTCCTGGAGCCGGGGGGAATTTTGGCGACCTGCTCCTGCTCGGGTCTGGTCGACCGAGGGGTTTTCAACGACATCCTCGGTCAGGTCGCCGAGTTTTCGGGGCGTTCGATCCAGATCCTCGAACAGCGTGGTCAGGCGGCCGACCATCCGGTGTCGGCGTCTTGCCTGGAAACCGAATACCTCAAGTGCGTCATCGCCCGGGCGGTTTGATCCTTCTTTTTGGCTCAAGGGGCGCTGTCGAGATGACCAGGCGTCGAGAGCTTCTCATCTTCGGGCTGACTCTGGTCGCGCTCGTCTCCGGCTTTTTCTTCGAGTCGTTGATTGGCGGCAAGGTCCTCAGCTCGGCGGATGTCCTCCTGGCCTCGGCCAGTTTCCGAGAGGTCTCGCCCGCGGGTTACGAGCCGATGAACCGACTCCTGATGGACCCGACGCTCCAGTTCGAGCCTTGGATCGAGTTCAATCGAAGGATGCTCCGAACCGGTCGGTTGCCGCTCTGGAACTCGTCGAGCGGTTGCGGGGCGCCTCACCTGGCGAATGGGCAATCGGCCGTTTTCGACCCTTTCCAACTGATCGCCTACGTGGGTACGGTCCCCGAGGCGTTCGCCCTCATGGCCGCCGCTCGACTCTGGTTCGCCGGGTTCGGGATGTTCCTCCTGGCCCGAGCCTGGGGCTTCGGCGGTTGGGGTCGCTGGTTTTGCGGTCTGACCTACCCCATCAGCGGTTTTCTCGTGGTCTGGTTGCTCTACCCCGTCACGAACGTCGCGGTCTGGATGCCTTGGGTCTTCCTCTCAACCCAGTCGATCTGGGATCGCCCGAGTTCGAGGAGTCTCGCCGGGCTTGCCCTGTCCGTCACGGGGACGCTGCTTGGAGGACACGTCCAGACGGCGGCGCACGTCCTGCTTGCGACCGGAGCGTATGTGACTTGGTTGACGTTGCAAGATCGAAAGGTGGGACGTCGGATCGTTCTTTGGTCGGGCGGAGTGGCCCTTGGGATCAGCCTGGCGGCGATTCAGATCGTCCCCCTGGCCGTCTATCTCACGAGGAGTCCTGTCTGGGGCGACCGCGACCAGGAACGGGTAGAACCCTGGAAAGTGGTTCGCCCCCGGCTCCTCGAAGCTTTTTGCACGGTGATGCCTTCGATCTATGGGAGCCAGAGGCGAGGCGAGCCGAATCTCGCCAAAGCGGTCGGCGCCGACAACCAGAACGAGTCGGCGGGGGGTTATTCGGGCCTGGCAACGCTCGTCTGGCTCGTCCCCCTGGCCTGGGCGAACCGTCGGGACCAGCCTCGGGTCCGTTTCCTGATCGGATTTACTCTGTTCGGCTTCGCCGCCGCGTTTCGATTGCCGATCGTCGACAATCTCCTCCGGGTGATCCCGGTCCTGAAAGTGACCGACAACCGGAGAATGACCCTCTGGGTGGCCTTCGGCCTGGTCGCTCTGGGAGGATTCGGGCTCGACCGGTTGGCTTCGATTCGGTTCATCCCGTGGTGGCGAAGATGGGGAGCGATCTGGGTCGTCGGCTCGGTCGACCTGATCGCCTCAGCTTTCGCGATCCATCAGTTCGCGGCCGACATCCACGCGAGAGCGTTGGCCCACTACGCCAAGGCTGCGCTGGCGACGCCGGGGGCCGATCGGGCCGAGTACCAGGCACGCGCCGAGCGTCAGACCGAGGCGACCCTCCGCTTCGTCCCGCGCTACCTGATCATCACCGGCGCCGAGGGCCTGGTTCTGGCCGGTCTGCTCCTTGGCTACCGACGGAACCTCGTCGGCGAGCGGACTGCCCGGGCGATCCTGGTCGGCTTGACCTTGGCCGAGTTGATTCGGTTCGGGTTCGGGCTCAACCCGGCGATCGACCGCTCGGCCGATCGACCCATGACCCGATTGATCGCCGACCTCCGGCGCGAGGTCGGGCGATCGGGGCGGATCATTGGCCTTGGGGCCGAATTCCCGCCCAACACACTGATGCGCTATGGCTTGCTCGACGCGAGAAATTACGATTCGGTCGAAACCAGCCGCAACCTCGACTGGTTCCGGCCGATCTATGACCCCAAGGTCGCCGCCCAGACCAGTCGTCGAGAAGTGACCTGGGATCGGATCGACAAGTCCCGCGACCGCTTGAAACTTGCCGGGGTCAAGGCGGTCGTCGGACCCTCGAAACCGCCTCCGCACTTCGATCGGGTCGATCGGTATGGGCCGGTCTGGGTGGCTTGGCTCGATGCCGATCCGCTGATTACTGTCGATGGAGCCGGCGAGTTGATCAGCCGGTCGGGAAGTGATGGTCGGTTTGAGGTCGAGGTCGAAGTTGTCACCGATAGGTCCGCTAAGTTGATCCTACGCGAGACGTTTGATCCGGGCTGGGTGGCCGAGGCGGACGGGTTGGTCCTCAAGGTTTTGCCTTATCGGCAAGCCTTCTTGAGCGTCTCAATCCCTCCCGGGCGGCATAAAGTCGTCGTGAAGTATGATCCGAGGGAGGTTCGGGTGGCCTGGATTGTCACCGGTTTCGCGGCGATTGCCCTGGTTTTCGCCTTGACGGGTTCCCTCACCTTCCGATCTACTCGAAATGTGGTCCCACGGCTTGGACGGACCCAAGCCTTCGGGTTAGAATCGGATTCTTGAATGCTCTCCGGCCGCCCCAACCGGTGCAACGTTTGAAGGACAAGACGCTGATGGTCCACTTCACGTGTGATCTGTGCGGCAAAGATTTGACCGCCCCAGGCGACCCTCGCTTCGTGGTCAAGATCGAGGCCTACGCCGGCTTCGATCCGACCTTGATCTCCGAGGACGACCTCGACGACGATCACATGGAGGTGGTGTCCCAACTCCTCCAGCGCGACGAAGGGCTCAGCTCGGAAGAGATCGAGGCCCAGACCCGCAAAGGGTTTCGCTTCGACCTCTGCTCCTGCTGCCACAAGAAGTTCCTGAAAGACCCGCTCGGACGCGAGTCGATCCTGTCCTTCGATTTCAGCAAAAACTGATGCCTTGATGAAAAAGCCGGGCGGTGATCGAACGGATCACTGCCCGGCTTTTCTCAATAAGAGTGACGATCAAGCTCACTTGTTGAGCAGAAGCAGGACATTGGTCAGCACCGACACCCCGAGGAACGCGGCCAGGGCGGCAATGATCGTGTTGCGATTATTCACATAACTCGCCATCTCGATCCGTTCGGCCTCGGCGACCGGAGACCCTTCCGGTTCGTCGTCGGAAACGTCCCCCTCGGCCAAGCCCGCGAGCGAGTCCGACTTGCCGCCGGCGATCATCGGGCTTTCGCCTTGAAGCAGGCACTTGAGGTCGAGGATCAGGTCGTCGGGGTTCCGGTAGCGGTTGTCGCGGTTCCGGGCCATCATCGTCTCGACCACGACGCCGACGCCGCTCGAAAGCCTCGTGTTGAGGTGGTCGGGCGGGACGAGCAAGGCGTTCTTGTCGACGTGCTTGCGCATGACCTCTTGAGGGGTTTCGCCGGGGTACGGCACCCGACCGGTCACCATGTGGTAGAACGTCGCCCCCAAGCTGTAGATATCGCCTCGGATGTCGACGTCGACTTGCCCTCGGACTTGTTCCGGGCTGATGTAATAGGGGGTCCCGATCGCCATCCCCGCCTCGGCCATCGCCCAGTTCTCGTCGGCGGTCGGGCGAGCCAGCCCCAGGTCGGCGAGCTTGACGTTGCCGTCCTTGGTCAGCATGACGTTTTCGGGTTTGATGTCGCGGTGGATCAAGCCTCGCTCGTGCGCATGCTTCATCGCTTCGGCGACGGCCAGGACGATCTTGATCGCGACTTTCTCGTCGAAGATCTTATTCTTGTCGAGTTCGTCCTTGATCGTCGCCCCTTCGACATATTCCATGACGAAGTAGTGGTGGCCTTCGACCTCTCCGGCGTCGATGGCGTTGACGATGTTGTTGTGCGAGAGCTTGGCGGCGATCTTGGCTTCACGCTCGAACCGCTTGATGAACTCCTTGTTCTCGGCGAGCGAGTCGAGCAATACCTTGACCGCGACGATCCGGTCGACGCTTGTCTGCTTCGCCTTGAAGACCAGGCCCATCGAGCCTTTGCCGAGCCGTTCGATGATCTGGTAGCCTGGGATCTCGAATTTACCGCCCGCTTCGCTCCCGACTTCCTTGACGAGCCGAATCGACTGGTTCTTGGTCAGGACTTTCGCTTCCACCATGATGTCGATGAGATTTCGAGGGACCACCACGTCCGGCTTGCTCGCCAGCTTGACTCGAAGAGCCTTGCAAGCTTCCACTTCTTGAGTTGTCGCCAACCCCCGTCGGATGATCGATTTCTCAAGGTTCAATTCGTTGACGCCTGATAGACCTTGATGCTCTTTGGTGGGGTCTTTTTCTTTGGCCTGGGGCTTGGATTCGGCGGGCGAAGACATGATTGCCGCCTCCTGATCTGTCTCAAAAAAGGAAGGAAACCGCGTCTCTCCTGTAGGAAAGCGGTTCAAAATCTGCTGGTCCGAGGAGATGGCGAATGCTTGGACGCTCTCAAGCCCGCAAGCCAATTTAGTATGAGGATCGGCTCGACATTGTCAACGATTTCCTCGATCGGAAACGGTCAATACCGGCGAATCGGCGAGATCAATGAACTTGATCAACACAAAATTCGTCAATCTGTTTCACGAAAACAACGTCGTCAGGCTCGAATGGTTCGACGAAACCAGGGCGGTAAAGTTTGCCAGATTTCGCCGATTTTACGGAGAAGATGCTATCCTGAAATCGTCGGGGACTTGGAAACGGAGAGCTCGCATGAAAGTTGATTTATGAGCGTTGCACCCATCGAAGATCGGCCGGGCGACCCGCTTTTCGGGTTCGATTTCGAGCGGGTCATTCGAGACGCTCGGTCGAACCGGCTCGGTATCGGCCTGCTGATCGTGGGTTGGTTTCATCTGGTCATCTTCGGGTCCTGCGACCTCTTGTATAACCGAGGGGATCGGTCCGCTCTCCACTTCTTCGCGTTATGGGTCCTCGACGTCCTGCTAACCTTCATGGTGTTCCGACAACGGATTCCGTCGATTGCTTCGCTCGGTTCTGCCCGGTCCTTTCGAGTGGCGCTTCGGGTTTGGATCACGTTCGCGATCCTTTGCTTGACCTCGGCCACGCTCAACACGATCACGGGATTTCAGGTCGATTGGTTCAAGATCTCGTGGGCGATGTTGAGCACCTTCGGCTTTGCGACGATGGCTTGGATTTTCCATCCCGCGTTTTTGATCCCAGCCGTGCAGATGTCGATCACCGCCCTCTTGATCGCGTCGCACCCAGGCCATGCCTACGCCATCTTCGGGGTTTCCTGGTTCGTGGTTTTTCAGGGTTTCGGGCTCCTCCTGGAGAGAAGCCGACTGAACCAACGACTTGCGCCGTGGTCGACCCGACGGATCAATGTGGTGTCGAAACGAAACTCCCAAGAAGTCTGAATTCTTATCATACCGAAACGTCGGCGTCTCGTCGTTTGGTCGGATTACGGAATCTCATCGCCAGGGCCGTGACCACGCCTACCGCCAGACCGCCGAGATGCGACAGGTAGGCGACTCCTCCCGAATGGGCGACATCATCGGGAAGGAAGAATCGATAAAGTAACTGGGTGACGATCCAGCAGCCGATCACCCCCGAAGCCGGGACCAGGAACAAGAAGTTGAGGACGAGGACGCGAACCCGGTCTCGGGGGAACCAGACCAGGTAGGCTCCCATGATTCCCGCGATCGCTCCCGAGGCGCCGAGGATCGGCCTCAAGGAAAGGGGATCGAAGGACACCTGGGCCAGATTTCCCACGACTCCGCAGCCGGTATAGAAGCCGACGAACCAGAGTCGACCAAAAGCTTCCTCGACCCTCTGGCCGAAAATCGACAGGAAAAGCAGATTGCCTGCTAGGTGGATCAGGTTGGCATGCAAGAACATCGCCGTGATCAATGTCAGCCAGATCGGCGACGGACCGTTGGCTTGGTGGACTAAGATCCCCGGAACCTCGGAAGGTGGGTCGAGCCGGTCCCCTTCGAGCGGCCTGGGGCGATGGGTGAATGGGTTCGCGAGGTCGATGTTGTTGGTGATCTCGTAAGGGGTCGCGGAGTAGGCGATCATGAATGATCGGGGTTTGACCTGTTCCAGTCCGAAACAGAGCAGGTTGACCGCAATCAAGGCGTAGGTGGCCCATGCGGTTACCTTCGACTTCGCTTCATTCCCCAGCGGCATCACCATGCTCGTTTTGCTCCGTCATCAAAGGGGAATCTTCGAGGTTTGATCAATCCGAGGCGCTTGACCATCGACCCGTCGGTGACTTGAATCGTTTGTCAAGTTCGTTATAGTCGTTGTCGCCCTTGCATTTGCAGACGATCGATTCTGTCGCTCGGGTTCGCGTTTTGAGCAAGACTACCCGAGATGAGTTGGAGTCCTCGACGAAGTCGGAGGCCGAGTTGGCGACGATTGGTGTGATCACGGGGGATGGCGTTGGTCCCGAGGTGGTCCGCGAGGGCTTGGCCGTCTTGTCGGATGTTGCCGGCCTGGACAACTTTCGCCCCGAATTGGTCGAATTCGACCTCGGCGGCGAGCGTTATCTGAGGACCGGGGAAGTCCTGCCCGACTCGGTCCTCGAAGACCTTCGAGGCTGCGACGCGATCTATCTCGGAGCCGTCGGCCACCCCGGCGTTGCGCCGGGCATCCTCGAAAAAGGGATCTTGCTTCGCCTCCGGTTCGAGTTCCACCAGTTCATCAATCTCCGACCCGTCCGGCTCTTTCCCGGGGTCGAGACCCCGATCAAGGGGAAAGGGCCCGACGAGATCGACATGGTCGTGGTCCGAGAAAACAACGAAGACCTTTATGTGGGAGCCGGCGGCTTCACCCGCAAAGGGACCTCCGAAGAGGTGGCGATCCAGACTTCGATCAACACCAGGGCGGGGGTCGAACGTTGCCTCCGATATGCGTTCGAACTGGCCCGGTCGCGGGGCGCGGTTCGGCCGTTCCGGGGGCTGTCGCCGAGCGAGCTCGACCGGGGGTTGGTGGGCCTGGTGACGATGGTGGCCAAGACCAACGTCTTGACCTTCGCCCACGACCTTTGGATGCGGGCCTTCAACGAAGTTTCACTCGACTATCCCGACGTCAAGACGGATTATAATCACGTCGATGCTTGCTGCATGCGGATGGTGGTGGCCCCCGAGCGGTTCGACGTGATCGCGACGACCAACATGTTCGGCGACATCATCACCGACCTCGGCGCCGTGCTCCAGGGGGGGATGGGCCTGGCCGCGTCGGGCAACCTGAACCCCGAGCGGACCGCGCCGAGCATGTTCGAGCCGGTGCACGGTTCCGCCCCCGACATCGCCGGCAAAGGGATCGCCAACCCGATCGCGGCCCTGTTGTCGCTCGGGATGATGCTCGACCACCTCCAGGCACCCCGGGGTGCCGAGGCGATCCGGACCGCCGTCGCCAAAGTCCTTGCCGCCGGCCGCCCAAGGACTCCCGACCTCGGCGGGTCGGCCAGTACGGTCGAAGTGGGCCAAGCCGTCCGACGTGCCTTGGAGGAGACTCTCCGCTGAAATCGTTCGCCTGAGCCGATCCCAACGCCCCGACCGCCCATCTTTCGCGTTGGCGAAGTTCTTGCAGGTCGAGTCCGAATCTCCGACGACGTCAAACTTCGACCGTCCGCTCGCGAATGTTCCGCCTCGATCCGCCCTCGCCCCACCCACAGGGAGAGTCGCTTCCATGAGCCTCGGAGCCGCCAACGCCCTCGATTCCAGCGTCCTGGTCCTCAACAAATACTATATGCCCGTCCACGTGATCCCGGTCCGTCGGGCGTTTTGCCTCTTGTTCAAAGACTTGGCCGAGGTAATCACCCTGTCCGATGGCCACTACCAGTCTTACGACTTCCAGAGCTGGCGCGAGGTGTCCGAAGCGCGATCGAAGTTCAAAGATCCGGACGATGACTACATCCGGACGATCCACTTCGAGATCCAAGTCCCTCGGATCGTCCGAGTCTTGACCTATGATCGAGTGCCCCGGAACAAGATCAAGTTCAACCGACGGAACATCTTCGCCCGCGACGGGAACCGCTGCCAGTATTGCGGCAAGAAATTCCCGACCGGCGAGTTGAGCCTCGACCACATCATGCCTCGGAGTCGAGGCGGCGGGATGGATTGGGAAAACATCGTTTGCGCTTGCGTCCGGTGCAACGTCCGCAAAGGGGGCCGAACCCCTTCCGAAGCGGGGATGCGTTTGATCAAGACCCCGATCAAACCCAAGACCAGCCCGACCTTGACCTTAAAGCTGGCTCACCGCAAATACCAGAGCTGGAAGACTTTCCTCCACGAAGCCTATTGGACCGTGGAACTGCGTTGATCGACCTCGGCGGCTCGACCGAAAATCTGCCAAGTTTCATTCTCAAAGCATTGATGGTATCTTTCGTAGCGTTGTTGTATTCTGAGACAAAGGTCATACTTTCGATACCTGGTTATCCACTCCCCCCGAAGACGAGGACACTTCCATGTCGCGAAGTTTGTCGATCGGCCATCGACGCGGATTCACTCTGATCGAGTTGCTCGTGGTCATCGCCATCATCGGCGTCTTGGTCGCCCTGATCATGCCGGCGGTCCAGTCGGCTCGCGAAGCGGCGAGTCGAACCCAGTGCATCAACAACCTGAAGCAGATGGGCCTGGCGGCGATGGAATACCACGACGCCTTCGGTTCGTTCACCGGCGGCTGGTACTGCGACCCCGCGCTTGACTCGAAATGCGGCACGACAGCGGCCTCACCTACTATGTGGAACGGGCTGACGGGTCTGTTCCTCAAGATGGAACTGAACAACAACTACAACGAAATCAACATCATCGTCCCGACCAACTACCCCGATAACACGACGGCGACCCGTCGGACCATCAACGCCTTCGTCTGCCCGTCCAATCGAAAGGCGGCCGTCACGGTGAGCGACGCCTCCGGGAACAACGCGAAGCTCGGGCCATCGGACTATCGAGGCAACCTGGCGGCGGGATTTGTCCCGGGTATCCAGGCGAACTACTCGAATGGCAACACCGACCCGACGAACACCACGGACAACAACACCAGTCCCGGGCCTCCCGCCCCGATCCTCGGCGTCTACGACAATGGGATCACCTACATGAACTCGGCGGTCAGCATCGCCGACATCAGCGACGGGACGTCGAACACCGTCCTGATGGGCGAAACCCTGACCGGGACCTGGGCCGAAGCCAGCTCATGCTGCGTCCGGACCACGATCGACCGCCAGATCAACAAGCCGATCATGATCCAGAACCAGAACTCCTACACCTACTGGATGAGCAAGCACCCGGGCGTCGCCAACTTCCTGAGGGCTGACGGGAGCGTCAGCACCGTGACCAACCAGATCAACAAGCTGGTCCTGGTCAAGATGATGACCCGAAACGGCGGCGAAGCGCTGTCGGCCGACCAGATGAGATAAGCTTGACGGCGCGACCCCGGGAAACCAGAACGCCACCGGTCGTTCCTTGAGGATCAAGGGGAACGGCCAGTGGCGTTATTGTTTGTCGAGGAGTGAAGCCGGTCGAAGATCAAGCTTTCTTGACGCAGGCCGGCCCTTCGAGCCCCGCCTTATTCTCGGTGATCACCGGGAATTTGGGGGCTTCCTCGGCGTTGAGGGCGATGAAGTCTTTCCACTCGTCGGGGACGTTGTCTTCGTGGAAGATCGCTTCCACGGGACACTCGGGGACGCAGGCTTCGCAGTCGATGCACTCGTCGGGGTGGATATAAAGCATCTGCGCCCCTTCATAGAAGCAGTCGACGGGGCAGACCACGACGCAGTCAATATACTTGCAGTCGAAACAAGGTTCGGCGACGATATGGGCCATTCCCAAAACTCCTTGATGAGCCGATGAAGGTCGAGGGGCGGCGACCAAACCGTAAAGGCGGTCATCGGCCATTGAACATCTTATCTTAAGTCGCCAAGCGGTCGAGGGTCAAGTTCGCCCGACTCGCGTTCGATCGAACGCCCCTCCGACCGACCCCGGCGAACTCAACCTTTGCGACGAGCGGTAGTAATCGTGATCACTTTGACCGGCACATCGCCGTTGGGTTCACCCCGACCGTCGGTCTTCGTGGTGGTGGGCGCCTTGGCGATTGTGTCGACGACGTTCATCCCGTCAATGACCTTGCCGAACGTCGCATAGCCGCCCCCCGCCGAGTCGAGCCGGCTATTATCGGCGAGGTTGATGAAGAATTGGCAAGTCGCCGAGTTCGGGTTGCCCAACCGAGCCATCGCGATTGTCCCTCTGGAGTTGCTTAGCCCTCTACCCGACTCATTCTTGATCGGCGAAAAGGTCCCTCCCTTTTCCATGATCCTGGTTCCCAAATCGGTCATCCCGCCGCCTTGGATCATGAAGCCCGGAATCACCCGGTGGAAGATCAGGCCGTCGTAATATCCCTGGTCGACATACTTGAGGAAGTTGTCGACGGTGATCGGGGCCTTGGTGCGGTCGAGTTCCAAGGTGATCACGCCGGCCGTGGTGTCGAGGACGACGACCGGGTGATCGGCATCGGCCGCCCGGCTGGTCGTGTTGCCCAACCCCAAGGACGAGAGTCCGGCCAAGGCTACTAGGACGAATGCGCGGCGGATCGTGGGTCGTCGGTCTTTCATGGCGAAGCCAAACCTTCTTAAAGGGGCTGTCGGGTCGAAGAGGTCGTCCGATCGGGTCCGAATTTATCATAGCTCCATCAGGGCTGTCGACCCGGCGTGCCTAGGGCGGAGGTTCGAACGGGAAGACCGTCGAACCCCTCGCTCGGGGTCCGACGGTCGAGTTTACCTCGGCTTCCCGCGTCGTCCGTCGGGTCAGTTGGCGGGCACTTGCAGCAAGAGCAGGTTGAGCTTGTCGGCCAGGGCGGCCGGAAGTCGGTCGCTCCCCGCCTTGGCGACCTTGAGATAGTCGGTCGCCTTCCGGGCCTTCGACTTGTCGGCCATCATCAACTGCCCCATGTGGAAGTTGAGGACGGGGTGCTCGGGCGACTTGCTCAGGCCCTTCTTGTACGACTCCTCGGCTTCGGTCTTCTGCCCGAGTTCCTCCTGGATCGAGCCCAAGGTGTCGTAGAACTCGCCCGGCAGGTTGCTCGGCTCGACCCGCTTGGTCAAATTCTGGGCGAGGGCCAAGGCGTCCTGGCTTCGCTTCAGGTAGCTGTGGAGAATCCAGGCCTTGTTGTTGACGGCCTCGACCAGGTTCGGCTGGGTCTTGAGGATGGTGTCGTACTCGGTCAACGCCCGGTCGAGCAGCTTGCGTGCCCGGACCTGATCGGTTTGCGACTCGGACATGGTCAGCAAAAGGTCGCCCAGCCCGAGGTGGGTCGAGGTGTTATTCTTGGAAACAGCGGCCTTCTCGGCCCAAGGGAGGGCGAGTTCGACCTGGCCGGCCTTCGAGAACCCGCTCGCGATGGCGACGGCGCGATCCCCCTTGGGATCATCCTCGCCCAGCGTCTTGGCCAAAGCCTTGGCCTCGTCGATTTCCGGCTTCGGGGCGGGTTGCCCTTTGGCTCGCGGCTCTGCCAAGATTCGGATGGCCAATGAGAGCGCGTTTGTGTCATTCGGGTTGGTCTTGAGGGCGGTCTTCAAGGAGGTGACCGCCTTGGCCCGATCGCCATTCATGAGGTGGATCTCGGCGGTGAGGCTCGACGCCTCGGCGAACTCGGGCCGGTCGCGGAGGGCATCTGCCAGGCGTTCGAGGGCCTTGGCCCGGTTGGCCTGGACCTGGGCGACCGACCCTTTCTGCACGGCGGTGGCGCGGGCCTCGACGAGCAACGCGGCCAGGCCGGTGGGCTTATCGGGGTCGGCGTCCTGGAGATATCGAGCCTGGCGGATCGCCTCGTCGGTCTGGTCGTTCAGGAGCGAGAGCCGGGCCAGTTGGAGCCGGGCTTCGGGGAGCCTGGGGTTCCTCGAAAGCGCCTCGGCATAAGCGGCGGCAGCCTCCTGGAATTGCCCCTTTTGCGAGTAGATCTGGGCCCTGAGCAGCGGCCCGACCACGGCGGTTTTCGCCTTGGCGTCGATCTCCTGGGTCAAAGTCAAAGCTCGGGTCAGGTCACCTCGACGGATCGCCAACTCGCAATCAAGCTGGAGGAAAGTCGGGTCGTTCTTGAACCGGTTGCGGTCCTCGAAGATCAGGCCGGCGGCCTTGTCGTCGAGTCGTTTTGCCTCGGCCTGGTCGCCGTTCTGGGCGGCCTCGGTCGCCTGGGCGGCGATCAATTGGACTCGGGTCGCGGCTGTCCCGGCGTCGCTGGGATCATCCTTGACGACCTCGGCGGCCACCCGCTCGGCCGAGGCGAAGTCGTTGTTGTCGCGATAGGTCGCCAGGAGCATCTGGCGGAACGGGCCTTTCGGATCGGCCTTCGCCTTCGCTTCCAGGAATCCCGCCGCCACTTTCAAGCCCTGGGTCCGGTTCAAGACCCGGCACTTGGCCTGGACCAGCACGGTGGAGTCGGGTTGCTGGGTCAACCCTTGCTCCAGGACCGTCAATGCTCGGGCGAAGCCAGTGCTCGTTGGGGGAGCGGTCGACTCGACGGCGGCCATCATCAGATAGAGCACATCGGGAGCTTTTTGATTCGATGCCGCCGAGGCGTCGATCGCCCGACGGATCGTGGCGATCGCCTCGGCGGTCTTGCCGGTCCTGGCGAGGATCTCCGCCCGGGTCACGACGGCACCGGAATAGACCGGGTCAGCCCTCAAGACCTGGTCAACCTGCGCCAAAGCGGCCCCGTCTTCCTTGTTCAAGCGGTAATAAGTGGCGGCCCTGACCCGTTCCTCGGCGGTGGCTGGGTTTTTCGGGTCGTTGAGCAGGCTGGCCATCTCCGCCTTGGCGGCGGCCCACTCCTTCTTGGCGGCCTGAGCGGCGACGATCTGCCAGCGGATCGACCGCGAGATGCCCGCGGCGTTCCCGTCCTTGAGCATGTCGCGGTAGCGGGTGATCGCCGAGTCCAGGTCGCCGCTCTCCATGGCGATGGTCGCCAGGGCCGACTGCGAGGCCGCGACCAGCGACAGCCCGGCGTCGATCTGCTTGACCGAGTTTTCCCTGGCCAGCGACTCGAACACCTTCGACGCCCCCTCGGGGTCGGCCCGACCGTCGATCTGCGCCTTGTAGAACTGGACGACCTTGTTGTTCGGGTCCTTCTTCAATGCGGCGTCGAGGAAGCCCGAAGCCGAGGCGACGTCGTTCTTCTCCAGCGAGAGCTGGGCATCGAGGAGGTCGGCGGTCGCGGCATCCTTCCAGCGTCGACGAATCCGGGCGATCGTCGCGTTCGCCGAATCCAGGTCCTTTCCTGCCAGCTCCAAGAGGGCGAGCTGGACCATCGGGGCCGAGTTCTCGGCCCGATCGCCGACCGAAGCGAGCAGCTTCCGGGCGTCGGCGGGCCGGTCCAGCTCGACCGTCAGGATCTGGGCCCGAAGCTGGACGGCAGCGACATTATCGGGAACCTTGACGAGGAAATCCGCCAAGACCTGTTCGGCCGCCTCGGACTTCTTGGCTTTGACCAGCATCGAGGCTTCGAGCGTCGCCAGTTCGCTGCTGTCGGGGTAGGTGGCCCTCGCGGCGGCCAACCGCTTCTTGGCGTCGTCGTCTCGCTTGAGGTCGCTCAAGGTCAGCACGGCCAGGTTCTCGGCGGCAGGACCCGCTTTCCCCTTCGAGGCAAGCCAGTCGATCCGCTTCAGGGCGTCGGCGGGGCGGCCGAGCATCACCTCGATCTGAGCGAGCCGAAGCTCAACGGCGGGGGTGGCGTTTTCCCCGTTGGCGAACGCTTTCTTGTATTCATCGACCGCCTTCATGAGGTCGCTCGGCGATCGCCGCGACTGGTGGATCTCGCCGTTCAAGAGGTGAAGCGTCCCTTCGAAGCTTCGAGGGAGCCGACCTTGCTCGATGGCCTTGAGCATCCGGGCGACGATCGGCTCGGCATCCTCGGGGTAGCCGGCCTGGACGACCGCCCATGCGGCCCAGATCTGATATTGCGGTTCGAGGTCTCCCAACCGCTGGGCTTTCTGGAGGTACTGCCGGCCCATCGACGGTTCCTGGTTCAGGATCAAGGCCACGCCGTACCGGGCCTGCGCTTCGGGGAGGCCCGGAAGCTGCGACGCGGCGACCCGGAGGTGGACCAGGGCCGAGCTTCGGAGCTTGCCCTGGTCGGCCCGGGACGCTTCCGGGGCCTTGGCGTCGACGACCAGCCCCGCTTTTTCGAGGTCGATCGCCCCCTGGAACAGGTGCCCAAGTGCTTGGAACCTCTCGATCTTGCTGTCGAGGAGCGACTTGATATGCGGCGAAGCCGAGTCGTAGCGGGTGGTATCTTCGAGGTTAGTCAGATAGGCCTCGATCGCCAGGGCATGCAGGCTCAAGGCGGTTTCGTTGCCCCCCTGCTTGGCGGCGGCGGGGGACGCGAACCCCTGGACGACGACCTTGAGGCAACGATCGCGGTGATCGCGGAACCGAAGGTGATCGGCGTAGGCGAGGTAGACGTTGAGGTCGGCTCCCCCCTTCACGGCCAGCGACTTCTGGAAGATCGCTTCGGCGGTCTCGTCGAGCGAATCGCCGTAGGTGTTCAGCTTTTCGCGATCCTCCGGGCGGGCGACCCCCTTGGCGATCAAACCGCGCTGGGCGTCTTCGATCAAGAGGCTGATCCGGGCGATCCGGGTCGAAGGGATCTCGGGGTCGTTCGACGCGGCCAGGGCGTCGCGTTTAATTGCATCGACGCGATTAGCCATCGCCGAGGTGTCGGTCGTCTCGCCGAGGTCGATCGCCCGAAGCCTCAAGAGCGCCATCTTATCGATGGGCGAGGCGGTTTCGGGGAGGACGGTGGTCCGGACCTGGCCAAGGATCTCCTCGAGCTGCTCCTTCTCGTTGGCCACCGCCGCGATCCTGGCCGCGACCCAGTCGGTCCGGACTCGCTTCGGGTTCTCGGCTTCGAGGACTTTCCAGGCTCGACGGACTTCTCCCAGGTTGGGAGAAACCGTCTCCAACTCTTCCGATGCCAGCACGAACGAGGCGTCGGGGTCGTTCGGTTCGATCTGGACAACGGCCTTGGCCCAGCGGACCTGCTCGACTTGGTCGTCGCGCCGCATCGCTTCGACCAGGAGCCGACGCCTGGGACCGACCCGCTTCGCCCCGTGGTTGGCCGAGCTGGTCAAGGCGCCGACGTAGAGGTTTCGGAGGTCGGCCTTCTTCTCGGACGGGGCTTCGGCCATCCATTCCTTGCAGAAGTCGGCAAACTCCTCGTGGAGCGATGAGTTGCGGTTATCTCCCTTGAGGGCGATCTGGTAGTCGAGCTTGGCTTTCTCGTATTCCTTGGCTTTCCGCTCGGCGCGGGCGCGGGCGACGAAGTCGCTCGAGCCTCGCGAGCCCATGACCGTGGCGATCGTCATCAAGCCCGCCAGAGCAACCACCACAAAGAGGCCGGACAAGATCAAGAGAGGTTTCCAGCGGACGGTCATCGGGCACAACTCCTTTAGGCTCGTGAGGCCGAGTTCCTCGCCTTGAGGCTGAGTTCGCGAACGACGACCATCCGGGTCGTCGTCGCGAGCCGTCGAGGCGAAGTGTTGGAAATCCGGACGGGCGACGTTCGTTCGGTGCGTTCTTCGGGATGCTTGGGTCGCCGCGGCAATTCTTCGATCACGATCGACCGGTTTGAACCGCCCTCGATCGGCGTCCACGACCGACGTGCTCCGACAGGTTGCCCCCTGCTTCGACCTTCGAAAACGAACCAGGCCAACCGACACGGACAGGGTCACCGGCCCGTCACTTCAAGAGCCGCCAAATCAACGAGCTGCCTGATCCCTGTCTTCAGGGGGATCAGGCAGCGTGTTGGGCATGACGAGGCAAATCGTTCAGCGCCGCAAGACCGAGTCGAGCGAGAGGAACGAAGCCAATCGGTTCGTCAGCGTCGTCGAGGATGAAGCCGGGAACGATGCGGGTCCGACCGTCGAGGGATCGGGCTTGGACCCAACCGCCATATGCGAGGCGAACATGGTCGAAAACCGGCTGCTCATCCGCCGAGCGGGGTGAGGATGCTCGCGGCAGTGAGCACAGTTGGTCCGGCCGAGTGGGTCGACTCCCGCATAACGCTCGGGGTCTTTGGCGAACCGGTTTCGGTCGATCACGTCCTTGAAGAGGTAGAGGTGGCCGAGGTAGACCACGCCCCAGCGCGGGTCGCCATTCTGGAAGTCGCCCCGGTCCACCTGGCTAACCGGGCATCGTCCGCCGTTGACCGGGGCGAACGCCTGAGGCTTCCGGAGGAATGCGTCGCGCCCGGATTCGTTCGCAAATCGAAATGTCCTGCCGTCATGCTCGACCGACAGTTCGGGGCGACCTGGGATCAACTTCTGATCCTGGAGCAAGGTCACGGGATCGTAGCCGGCCAGGGCAACCGCTGTGTCTTTGTCCGCTTTGGCTTTCGCCTTGGCGGCCAGTTGCCCCGCCGATCGCCCTTCTTGATTCAGGACAGAGGCCAGGAACTTCTCGAACTCCTCGGTCTCGACGTAACCTTCGATCTTCTCGACCACCTCGCCGCTCGGGCGAACGATCACGGTCGCGGGGAGCGAAGTCAGGCCCAGACTCTGGGCGAGATTCTCGTACTCGTCCGAGCGAAGCTTGACCGGGACGAAACGATCGCGAGACTCGTCGACGATCGGTCCATGAGCGAAGGCGGATCGGTCCATCCTTCGGCAGTTGACACACCAGGGGCCGGTGAATTGAATCCAGAGGAGCAAGTCGCGTGATTTGGCTTCAGCTTGGGCTTGGGCGAGGTCGGCACGCCAGGCGATCTTCTTCGAGTCGTCCACGGCAAGGGCGGTTGATCGGGTTTGAGCAACGACGATCGATACGAGACCGAACGCGAGGAAGACTACGCGTCCGACCCGGTTCACCCCGGGATGGCGTTTGGTCATCGGGCGTCTCCGTCATTACGGCGGCTGAAGGGGAAGAGAAAAGTCGATCGACGAGAAACCGACCGAGCGGGTCTCGACGCTTCGACAAGCTCCATCCTTGAAGCGACCGACCATTGGGGAGATCGGGCCAAACCGTTGGCTTGATGACGATGTGAGATTCGGGATGTGCTGACTGATTCAGTTATCGGTCGGAACATTCAAAAACGATCAAAAAGAATCCAGAATCGAAGCCGCTTTTTCGGCCCCGATTCTGGATTTTTGGGTTGCGTAGGGCTGCGAGGGGCAAGGCTTTACTGAGACGTCGGGCCGATCTTCCGACTCCGCATCGAGACCGGGGGAAGAAGGATCTCGTTCAGGACGAATGCCTCGCGAAGTCGAGTCGGGTCGGCCAGCGCGAGCGCGGTGACCGATCGGGGGGTGACGCCGATCGAGTCGGGGGCGGCGGTTGGCGAACTGCTCAGGCCGAGGGGGGTCATCGAAGCCATGGGAGGCATCGAGACCAGCGGCGACATCTCGATCGTCGCGTTGGTGAGGTGCTGATTGACATTCTGACTGACGCCTGCGAGCTTGGTCCGGGTCGAAGTCGTCTCGACTTTGCGCTGGGGGACGACGGGCTTTCCCTTGCTGGGCCGCTTCGATCCCGCCCCGGTCGAGAACAGTCCGCCGGAACTTCGTTCCCCTCGGGTCTTCGAGTCGGAGGAGAGGATCACGATCCCCTCATCACCGCCAACCCGGATCGGCAAGCGTTTGGCCGGTGTCGAGCCGTTCGCCGCACCCGAGGCGTTGGTCGGGGGCGACCAGCGAAGCGTCGGCTCCCCGGCGCGAGGGGGTCCGACCGACCCAGGGTTGTTGGGTCGAGGGGGGGCGGACATCATCGACGGTTTCGGCTTCGAGTCGCGGTTGAACAGCGACGTGAGTGCCCAAATCGCCATGAAGCTGAGCGGCACGATAGCCCGGATCAACGAGTCCCAATTGTTGTTCATGGTCGATCATCCTTCGACGACATCTTGTTGTCGTTCAGCGTCGCTCTGGTCAAGCCGGGACTCGGGTCAGGTCGCCATCGGCTCGCGGCGGGTGTTGTTGGTGCCGGTCCCGGCGATCGACGACCTCATGTCGGTGTCGGCCTGGACGTTTTTCAGGTGATAATAGTCGGTCACACCGAGGTTCCCTTTGCGGAACGCTTCGGCGATGGCGAGCGGGACCTCGGCCTCGGCGAGGATCACCTTGGCCCGGTTTTCCTGGACGGCGGCGATCATCTCCTGTTCGAGCGCGACGGCGAAGGCGCGGCGTTCCTCGGCCTTGGCCCGAGCGACCCGGGTATCGGCCTCGGCCTGGGCGGCCTGGAGATTGGCACCGATGTTGTCGCCCACGTCGATGTCGGCGATGTCGATGGAGAGGATCTCGAACGCGGTCCCGGCATCAAGCCCCTTTTCGAGCACTCGCTTCGAGATCGAGTCGGGGTTTTCGAGGACCTTGTTGTGCGACTCGGCCGATCCGATCGTCGTCACGATCCCCTCGCCCACCCGAGCAATGATCGTTTCCTCGGTCGCCCCGCCGACCAGGCGGTCGATGTTGGTCCGGACGGTGACCCGCGCCTTGACCTTGAGCTGAATTCCGTTCTTGGCGATCCCGTCGATGGTCTGCCGCCCCTTGGTGGGGTCGGGGCAATCGATCACCTTGGGGTTGACCGAAGTCTGCACCGCGTCGAGCACGTTCCGCCCCGCGAGGTCGATCGCGGCGGCTCGCTTGTACGAGAGCGGGATGTCGGCCCGGTTGGCGGCGATCAGGGCGCGGACGACGTTCGGGACGTTCCCACCGGCCAAGTAGTGAGCTTCGAGGCTCCGGGTGGTCAGGCCGTCTTTCTCGCTCAAGCCCGCCTGGATCGCCATGATCTTCGAGCGGACGATGATGTTCTGGTTGACCTTCCGGAGCTGCATCCCGATCAGGTCGACCAGCCCTACCTTCGCTTCGGAAAACTTGGCCTGAATCCAGAGGTTGAAATACTTGGCAAAGACGACGAAGCCGACCAGGACCATGAAGCCGATGACGAACAAAAATACGATCACCACCACTTGCGACCCAGTCGCGGGGGCTTGTTGAGCCATGAGCGGATCGAACATGAAGTCACTCCGGGTTAAACTCTGGCTCCATCGCCGAGCCGCTCTTGGGCGGCTCGTTCGAGGTCAAGCTTGTCATGAACCGCTGAGGGTGGCCTGGACTCTTCAATTTTAGTCAGAATTGCGCGCTGAATCGAGCCGCATGCGCGGTGAATCTCCCGATTTGGGGATTTGATCAACGATTTGACCGACGAATCACGACTCGATCGGACGGTTCGGATCAGTCTTCCCGGACCACAATCCGCCCGGATCGGACGGCGACCACCGTCACCGAGGCGCCCGCCCGGATCAGGCCCGACTCGGCCATCCCCTCGACCCGACGCCCCTCGAAGTCGATCATCCCCGAGGGGCGAAGCGGCGTCAACGCCCGGCCACAACTGCCAATCTGGTCTAAGGATAGGATTCGCGAGCCGGGCTCCTCCAGGTCGTCACCCGTCGGAGGCCGAAGGTAGATTCGCCGACCGAGCTTGGTCCTCGGCAGGCCGAACATCGCGCCGAACCAGGTGGCTGGTACCATGATCCCCTCGACGACGCCCCAGCGAAGGCCCATCGAGACCGACGACGAATACGCTACCGAGAAACTAGCGACCAGGCAACCCGCCGCCAGCAGCCCGATCAGCCCCCCGGCCGGCAAGAACACCTCGGCGACAAGCAGTCCGAGGCCGAAAAAGAGCAGCACGACCGGCCAGATCAACACCTCCATCAGTCCGGTCGCTCCGCCGAGTGTCGATTCGGGTTGTTGCCGCCAGACAAGCCGGTTTCAACCGACCGCCTTGACGACAACCCGCAGGCCCTGGACCTCGATCACCTCGATCAGGCTCCCTCGCTCGATGAACGACCCATCGGCCCGAACATCGATCAGGAGGTTGCCGAACTGGGCCTTACCCGAAGGCTTGAGCACGGTCGTCGTCCGGCCGGTCTCGCCCATCAGGAAGGCGAACGACTCGTACCCCTCGCTCGGCTCAGGCTTGGGGGCGAACTCGTCGAAGTCCATGCCGGACCCGGTGACCGTTTGCGGCTTCAGAACCATCCGGTTGAAGACCGGCAACGAAGGGATGTACCGGCCCACGATCGAAGCCCCGATGCCGACCCCGACCATCACGGCGACGATCTGGAAAAGGGTCCCGGCCATCTGGCGGTACTCGTAGTCTTGCGTCGGCCAGACGAACGTATGGCTCGCCATCACGATGCTGGTCAAGACCAGGACGAACCCGCTCAGGCCGAACACGCCGAAGCCGGGGAACACGAACAATTCCAGTCCGATGCAGATCAAGCCGACGAGGAACAGGAGGATCTCCAGTTGGTCGGCGGTCCCGCTGAGGTATCGGCTCCAGAAGAACAGCAAGAAGGCGAGCGCCGAGGCGATCGCGGGCAAACCAACGCCCGGCATCTTGATTTCGAGGATGAGCATGAAGACGCCCACGAACAGGAGCATCCAACTGGCGACGGGGTCGTTGAGCGTGGTGACCAGACCATCCACCCAGGTGGGACCGTCGACCCGGATCACCTTGTCTCGGACGCCGTAAAGCCCCTTGAACTCCTCGACGTCGCCCACCTCTTGACCCAGGTGGAAGGAAACAGCCTCGTCGGAGCGGACCATCATCGTGGTCCCCGGCTCTTTCACCGGAGAGGGATTTTGGTATCGTGCGGGGTCGGCCTGGATCTGCGAGTCGAGCACCAAGGTCGAGGCACCGGTTTTGGTGTCGAGCACCTGCAAGACCCGAGACTGCCGGTTGACCATCGCCTGGGCGATCGCGGCGGGGTGGCCCTTACGGTTGGCCAAGTCTTCGGCCCGGCGTGCCAGGCTTTCGAGTTGCGAGTCGTTCATCTCCTGACGCTGGCGGTTCCGGCCGATGAGGATCTGCTGGGCCTCGCCCATCCTCGCGCCCTTCCGGAAGACGATGTCGTCGCAAGCCAGGGGGAGCAAGGCCGCAACTCCGGTCGCCTGGTCGTCGATGAACGCGACGGTCTTCATGTCGCGGATCTCGGCGATGAAACCCGCCACGTTGTTGGCCGAGTTCGGCATCCCTCCTGGGCTGTTGATCTGGAAGAACAGGAGGTTGACGCGCTCGCGGCGGGCCTGGTCGATCCGCCGTCGGAGATACGCCTCCTTGATCGAGTCGATCCGGCCGTCGATCTGAATCCAGACGGGCCGGATCTCGCCGACGAGAGTGGGGTCGTTGCCGACCGAGCGGGGGTCGAGGTGGTAGACGTTGGCGATCTCGTTGGGGTTGTCGGCGATCAGCTTGACGAACCCTTCCTCCCTGGCCCGCTTGGCGGTCAACCGGCCCCGGCTTCCCCCTTCCCAGGCGGGCTGGATGTCCCCTTCGGCGGCGGTGTTGGTCTTGAGGAACTCCGCCAGGCCGGTGGCCATCACATAATGGATCTGGCGATCGGCGGTCCGGACGGTCTTCAGGTCGGCTTGGGGGTCGAGCAGGCCGAGGAAGAGGTCGGCTTCGCGCCCCTTGCGGCGGGCGAGCGAGCGGATCGGCTCGCGGTAGTCGGCCTTGACGTCCTGCCCTTCCGGGGTGATCGGCCCCAGGCTCGCTTCGGGTCCCATCACGATCTCGCCGCAGGCGAGGGCGGGGAGGACCGCATATCCTTTGAGCGGTTCGGGGACGTAGGCGACGGTATATTTGGCGCCCGCCAACTCGGTGGAGAGGAAATTGGCCAGCTCGAACGACGTCCCGAACCCGCTGGTATTCGGCTGCGCCCGACCCGGCTTGATGACGAACACGAGGATCGGCCGATCCGACTGCTGCGAGGCGGCCCGAGCGATCACTTGCCGGGTCCCGGCCTTGATCCGCTCCAGGGTGTCGCTGTTGATCGGCTCCTCGATCGTGAAGAATTGCCCGGGATTAAGTTCGGTCGCAGCGTTGGGTTCTTGCCCCGACGCCGCTTGAGAGGGAAGCGCCTGAGCGTTCCCCCAGGCACCGAGACCAAGAACGACAACGACCACCAGAAGCCGGCGAACTGAAAACGATCCAATCATCGAAGATGGACTCCCTCCTTCGGTGATCCTGGCCTCGGCCGACATGGAGGAGGCCGAGGAACCGGGCAAGGGCGACCCAATGAATCCAGTCGCGGCCAACCCACCCTGAAAGCGATTATAAGCCCGGACGAAACCCTTCGTCAAACTTTGAAGGGTCGCCCGGGCTTTTGGTCGGTCGGATCGCGAGTTTCGACGTCAAATCAAGGGCGGACGGCGGTCCGAGGCGCGGGTTGAGTCGCCGGTCGTTTCGGGGTGGCCTGGACGGGACGACCGACCGGAGCCCCCGTCTGGCCGGCGGCCGGAGCTTTGCCGCCGTCCTCGTTGCGGTTGACCTTCCAGCCCACGAGGTCGATCGAAGGGTGGAAATACCCTTCGGGCACCGCTTTGTTCGGGGCGATCATCGTAAACCGGAATTCTTGCTTTTCCTTCTCGCCGACCGGCATCAGCACCAACCTGTTCGGCAGGAAATTCGACTTGTTCAGCCGGACGAAGGCCCGGACAAAACTTTGCTTGTCGATCTCCTCGCGGGGGACGATCGCGATCGTGTATTCGTCCTTGGTCTGGTCGAGCAAGGTCATCCCGTAGCGCTGCTTGGCGTCGGCGGCCTTCATGTTGAAGAGGAAGGGCAAAGGCCCTTGCTGGAGGGCTTTCTGCCGGGCCTCTTTGTCGAGCGGATAGACGTAAATCGCCTTCTCGTCGAACTCGTATTGGAGCACTTCCTTGCCGGTGCACACGATCCTCTGGAACGGCTCTTTCTCGACATCCAAAACTTTCTGGCCTTTGTCGTTGGTTTTGTAGACCGGCTTGCCCGCATCGTCGGCGATCGCCTTCTTGAACTCCAGGCAGGCGAGGTCGGGGCTTTTCAGAATGGCTTGCCCTTGATAAACCTGGTCGCCCCACTTAAGCGACCGGTCGATCCGCTCGAAGACGACCTGGAGCGACGTGACCTTCTTGCTCTGCTTCTCCCACTCGTCGAGCAGCAGGTTCATCTCCTCGCGAGCTTTGGCCTCGGCGGCGGCCCTTGCCTTCTGCTCGGCGGGAGTCAGGGGCGCAGCGACCGGTGCGGCCCCAGCCTGGGGTGCGGTCGCCTTGGCGGCGGGCCGCTGCGCCGGTTGAGTTTTTGGAGCTTGACCGGAAGCGATCGACACCGTCGAGGCCCCGGCGGCCAGTGTCATGGTCCAGGCGAATAAGCGTCGCATGGGCGGTTCCTCCGTGGTTGGCCCGAGATCCTCGGCCGAGTCTTCCTCCGCCAATCGGGACGATCCCCGCTGACGTTCCGGCCATCGTCGAGGTATTTAGCAAAAAACCGTAAAGTCGAACAGGCCATCCGGCCGATGATTTAGCTTGATTTCGATTCGGCTGCGGTCAATTTATTCGATTCACCCTCCAGCCCGCGAGGTCGGTCGAGGGGCGGAAGTATCCTTCAGGAACCGGCTGGTTGGCGGTGATCGCGGTGAACCGGAACTCCTGCTTCTCTTCGCCGCCGACCGGGATGAGGATCAATCGACTCGGCAGCAAGCTCGATTTATTGAGCCGGATGAAAGCCCGATCGAAATGCTGCCTTTCGAGCTTCTCGCGGGCTACGATCGCGATCATATATTCGTCATCGGTTTGCTGCACAAGGCTGAATTCGTAGTGTTTCTTGGCCTCGTCGGCTTTCATGCCGAACAGGAACGGCTTGAGTAAGACCGGCATATCGAACGCGGGCGGAGTGAAGAATTGCCGGAGGGATTTGGGACGTGAACCTTTCACGAGCGGATAGGCATAGATCGCCTTCTCATTGAACTGGTACTGGAAGACTTCCTTGTCCGTCCAAACAAGTCGCTGGAACGGCTCTTTCTCGACATCCAAAACTTTCTGGCCTTTGTCGTTGGTTTTGTAGACCGGCTTGCCCGAATCGTCGGCGATCGCCTCCTTGAACTCCAGGCAGGCCAAGTCGGGGCTTTTGAGGATGGCTTGCCCCTGATACACCTGGTCGCCCCACTTCAAGGACCGGTCGATCCGCTCGAAGACGACCTGGAGCGACGCGATCGTCGCGCTCCGCCGCTCCCACTCGGCCAACAAAAGATCCATCTCCTCGCGGGCCTTGGCTTCGGATACCGGGTCGATCGGCTTGGCGGGTTGGGCGGCCGGGGGATTCGGTGCGCGGGGCGCAGCATCCTGGCCGGAAGTGATCGATGGCGATGAAAGACAAATGCCCAGAATCATGGACCGGGTCAAGTCGCGTCGCATGGGCGGTTCCTCCTAGGTTGGATCGAATCCTTGAGTCAGAGTCCAGGCGAGTGTCAAGGAAGGGATCGATCAACAAAGTAGTCGAATCAGCGGACGAAACAGCGACCGCCAACCAAGTCGGTTCCGATTTGGCCTCGGGCCAGTTATGATGTCGGCGTCGAACGAAACGACATCAACGATGAGACGAGGTGTGGACCGTGGCGAAGCTGGTGATCGTGGGGATCGGCGACGATGGCTTGCCCGGCTTGACCGAGTCGGCTCGGCGGATCGTCCAGGAGTCGGACTACCTCCTCGGTTCGCCCTCGATGCTCAAGTTACTCGCCGGGCTGGGCGGTCGCCGCGAAATCCTCGAAGCCGAGATGTCCGCCGCGCTTCGGCAGGTCCACCATGCCTTGAACGCCGAGCGCCCCGTCCTGGTCAGCGGCGGCGACCCTTTGTTTTACGGGGTGGCTCGCTACCTTTGCGATCGTTTGGGCAAGGATCAATTCGAGGTCATCCCCCACGTCAGCAGCATGCAACTGGCGTTCGCCCGCGTCAAAGAAACCTGGGACGACGCTTACCTGACCAGCTTGGCCGGTCGCCCGCTCGAGTCGATCGTCGACCGGATTCGGACCGCCGAGAAGGTGGGGATCTTCCCCTCCGACGACCATCCCCCTTCGAAGATCTTCCGGGAACTCCTCGACCGAGGCATCGACTACTTCAAGGCTTACGTCTGCGAGAACCTCGGCTCGCCCGACGAGCGGGTGACCCAAGGGGAGATGACCGACCTCGTTTCGCTCGACTTCGACCCGCTCAACGTCCTGATCCTGGTCCGCAAGCCGAACCGACCCGACCGCGCCAAGGGCGTCGCGCGTTATCGACTGTTCGGCAACCCCGATTACCTCTTTGATCAGAGGCAGGCCAAGCGGGCGCTGACCACCCAGGCCGAGGTCCGGAGCATCGCGCTGGCCGAACTCGACATCCGACCGACCAGCGTCGTTTGGGACATCGGAGCGGGGTCGGGGTCGGTCGCCATCGAAGCGGCTCAACTGGCCAGCCTGGGAATGGTCTACGCCGTCGAACCCGAGGCGAGCGACCTGGCCCTGATCCAGACCAACGCCGAGCGATTCGGAGTGCCGAACGTCCGGGCCGTCGCCGGCCGGGCCCCCGAGATCCTGGCGAGCTTGCCCGACCCCGACGCCATCTTCGTCGGCGGGACCGGCCGCCAGGTCGACGCCGTCCTGAGCGGCGCTTTCGCCCGGCTCGGGCCGGGGGGGCGATTGGCCGTAAATGTGGCGACCATCGACGGCCTGGCCACCGCGCACCGGACCTTGAAGGCGCTTGCGGGCGAAGTCCAGCTCTGGAATGTCGCGGTCAGCCGAGGGATCGACCAGATGGACCGCGTCCGGTTCGAGGCGGTCAACCCTACATTCTTGCTCTCGGTCGTCAAGCCGACCGATCCGGTCGACTGACCATCGGTTTCGTCCGGGTAAGAACTCGGATGGAAGGTTGTGCGTGGGGAAATCTCCTTGAGGTCTGTCGTCTTCGTTGATTTTGGATTATAAATAACGGTAAGTTTGGGTTATTGGAGAATCAGGGACCGAGGATTTTGGGGCATGGCGGAAGTCGGCGAGATCGAGCTGGACGTGATCGCGGTCGGGGCTCACCCCGATGACATCGAGATCGCTTGCGGAGGGACGCTCGCCCGGCTCGCCCGATCCGGTTACAAGGTCGGGATCGTTGACTTGACCGACGGCGAGCCGACACCGCTCTCTCCCGGCCCCGACGTCCGGCTGGAAGAAGCCCGCCGAGCGGCCGAAGTCCTCGGCGTCCATGTTCGGATCAACCTGAACCTGCCCAACCGCCGGTTGTTCGACAGCTTCGAGGCTCGGGTCGCCCTGGCCAAGGTGTTTCGCCGCCACAAGCCGAAACTGGTGATCGGCTTCGGCGGAAAAACCGTTTTAGCGTCGCCCGACCACTATCAGGCGATGCTGATCACCGACGCCGCCGTATTCTACAGCCGACTGACGAAGTGGGATGAGCATTTCGAAGGCTTGCCGGTCCACACGATCAATAATCAACTCGGTTTTACGATCGCGCTCCACACGCTCCAGGCTCCGGGCGAGGCCGGCCACTTCGTCGCCGACATCAGCGACACCTTGGAGATCAAGGTTGAGGCGGTCCGTTGCTATACGACCCAATTCCCGCCGAACAAGGTGGGAATCTTTCGGGCGGTCGAGGCGATGAACCGATATCAAGGGTTGACCGCGGGTTTCGAAGCTGGAGAGGTTTTCATGACCTACCGTTCCGTCGGAATCGACGACGTCATGCGGCTTTCTTGCCCGTCACACGCCCGGCCTCGTTGAGTCTTATTGATGGTCGCCGAGTTTCGGTCATGTTCGGTTCCCTCGCAATATCGGGTTCCCCGGACCCAATCAAAGGCGGAAGTGGTGGTGAGTCTTACCCGCTGGCAAACTTTCTGGCAGAGCTTGGGGCAGACCCTCGGCTTCGGTCCTCGTCCCCTGCCGGTCGGAACCGTCGACCACTTTGAGCCCGCCGTGCCAGACTCGAAAGGCATCCTCCCGCCGTCGAGAAAGCTCCGGGTCGGAGTGGTCTCGACCGTCGGGAACTATCGAGAGCATAACGAAGACAACTTCTACCTCCCGACGCCGAGCGAGAAGCTGCAAGGGGCGAGCGTCGCCGACCGCGAGCATTCGGTCGAGGTCGACGTCGATGACCTGATGCTCAAGCTGTTCGTGGTCGCCGACGGGATGGGGGGCCAGCTTGCCGGCGAGAAGGCCAGCCAGATGGCCGTCGAGATCATCCCCCAAGAGCTGGCCCGTCGGCTCCAGTCGGCGGCGGTTTCGGGCGAGAAGGCGATCCAGAAGGCCATCCGAGACTCGATCGCCGCCGCGAACCATGAGATCCTCGGCCTGTCCGTCGTCCAGACCGAGTTCAACAACATGGGGACGACCGTCGTCCTGGCGCTGCTCCACGGCGGTCGGATCTACGTGGCCGGGATCGGCGACTCGAGGGCCTACCGGGTACGAGGCGGACAGATCGAGCAGATGACCAAAGACCACTCGTTGGCCCAGGCGCTCCTCGAAGCGGGCACCATCACCGCCGAGGAGTTGCCCAACCACAAATTCAACCACGTCCTCTACTTGTATCTGGGCAGCAAGGACGCGAGGGGCGGACCCGAGGACGTCCAGGCCACCGACCTCGTTGACGGCGATCGCTTCTTGCTCGCGTCCGATGGGTTGACCGGGGTGGTTCCCGACGACCGGCTCGCCGAGATCATCTCTCGGTCCGACGACCCTCGGGAAACGGCCCGGACGCTCATGAGGCTCGCCCTTGACAACCACTCCAAAGATAATGTGACCTGCCTGGTCATCCACGTCGTTTGATCCGGCCCCGGTCCACCGCTGGGAGACCCATTCGGGTTTCACCCTCTTTGACAGCTTCCAACTCGACATCGCCGCAACGAGGCATGCCGCAATGGCTGGGCTTGATCAATTTGTGGCGAACCTCAAACGAAGCCGCCTCGTTTCCGTCGACGACCTCCAGAAAGCTCGCTCGGTCACCCCTGACAGACCCGAGAGCGATGCCGCCGTCCGGCTCGCCCGGACCTTGATCGAGCAGGGAACTTTGACGAACTATCAAGCCAAGAAAGTCTTGGCCGGGGCCACTCGCGGCTTCTTCCTCGGCGAATACCGGATTCTCCGGTCCTTGGGCGAAGGCGGGATGGGCAAAGTCTACCTGGCCGTCCGCGAGCGCGACGGGCTTCGGGTCGCCATTAAGGTCCTTCCCGCGAGCAAGGCGCTGGATGGCGGGCAAGCCCTGGCGCGATTCCGTCGCGAGATGGAACTTTCGACCAAGGCGACCCACCCCAATCTGGCCAAAACGCTCGATGTCGGCCAGGATGGCAACGTCCACTTCATGATACTCGAATACGTCCCGGGCGAAAGCCTGTATCAACTGGTCAAACACCCCAAGGGGGGGCCGCTCCGGGTCACCGACGCGGCTCGCTACTTCCTCAAGGTCATCGACGGGATCGAGGCCGCGCACGCGGTCGGCTTGGTCCACCGCGATATCAAACCGTCCAACCTGATGGTCACGCCCGAGGGTGACGCGCGGGTCCTCGACCTTGGCCTCGCCCGCCTCATCGACGACGTGGAAGGTTCGCTCACGAAGCACAATGTCGTCATCGGTACCCTCGACTACGCCAGCCCCGAACAACTCGGCGACGCCGCTCGGGCCGATCGGCGGAGCGACCTTTACAGCCTGGGTTGTACCCTCTATTTCGCCCTGGCGGGGCACCCTCCGTTTGAGGGGGGCGACGTCATCAACAAGATCTTCAAACAAAAGATGGACGATCCCGAACCGCTGGAGCGAGTCGCCCGAGGGGTTCCCTCGGCGTTCGCCGCGATCGTCCGCAAGCTGATGAACAAGAACCCGCCCGATCGCTATCAGACCGTCGCAGAATTGAGATCGGACCTAGCTCGATGGGCTGACCCGGCGATGGTCCAGTCGATCCTGGGGGCGGAAGCCGACGCCGCCCAAGCGTTCCGCCCTCCTCCCCGTGAGGTCGAAGACGACGACCTGAAATTCTTCGACTCGAAAGATGGATCACTTTCTCTGGCATCCCTGCGCGATTTTGGAGCATCAGAACCGCCAGCGGCTCCGATGCATCGCCCCCCTCCCCAGGCTCGATCGGCGGTGATCTCACGCACGAATTTGTCAAAAGACCAAAGACCTTCCAGTCTTCAAGACGAGACGCGATGGTTGATCTTCTTCGTGGTGGGAACCGTTTGTTTCGGCCTGATCATCGTCATCATTGCGACGCTGTTGTACTTACATTCTTGAATTGGCGCACGGGTTGCTAATCTTATTTGCCTCATCCGAACCGTGCTGGTTGTGTCCCGGGAGAGCACGATGAAATTAGCGAGCGTCGCTTCGATGCCGAGCGATCAATCTTCGACACGACACCTTATGATGAACGATGATGTCGTCGAAATAGGCATCCTCCTGCCTGCTAATCGTGCAGCAGACTTGATCCAAATCGCGAGATTCCGCCAGGAGTCGGTTGGGCATCTGCTCAGGAAGTTGATCGATCGAGAGTTGGCCACGATCGATCGCACTTGATGGTCGAAGCCGGGCCGAGCGCATCCCGATCCGTTCGCCCCTTGTTGTCCGGGATATCATCAAGGAAAATCAAAGGGCACCTTGGTACGCCGATCGAACCGACCTGACGCGGACCGCGATTGATGCCCCTTGACGCCGACGGTCTCGACGGGTTCCTGTCCCCGGTGGCAAGCTGGTTCAGGGCAACCTTGGGGGAGCCAACTCCCCCTCAGAAGTTGGGTTGGCCTTCGGTCGCCTCGGGGCAAAACACCTTGCTGTTTGCCCCGACCGGGTCGGGCAAGACCTTGGCCGCGTTCTTGGCCGGTCTGGACCACCTCTGGCGCGTCCCTCGGCGGGCCAAGGGGGTCCGCATCCTCTATCTCTCGCCGCTCAAGGCGCTCAACAACGACGTCTACCGCAACCTCCAACTTCCGCTCGACGGCATCCTCGCCGCGAGCGAAGCCGAGGGCAACCCGTTACCTCGGTTGACGATCGGGGTGAGGACGGGCGACACATCGCAAGGCGACCGCCAGAAGATCGTCCGCAACCCCCCCGACATCCTGATCACGACCCCCGAGTCGCTCCACCTGATGCTCACGAGCAAGGCGCGAGCGATCCTCGGGTCGTTGTCGCATGTGATCGTCGACGAGATCCACTCGCTTTGCGCCGAGAAGCGTGGGGTGTTCCTGGCCTTGCTCCTGGAGCGGCTCGAACGGCTCAACGGCGATGGCTTCGTTCGGGTCGGCTTGTCGGCCACCCAGCGGCCCCTCGAAGAGGTCGCCCGCTACCTCGGGGGGCTTCGAGTCGTCCGCTCGGCCCGAGGCAAAACCATCAAGCACGAGCCGAGGCCCGTGACCATCGTCGACGCCGGACGTCGGAAGGAGATGGACCTCGAGGTCTCGGCGCCGTTCGATCGCTCCGGCCCTCGCGTCGAGGGGTCGATCTGGCCGGTGATCGAGCGTCGCCTCCTCGACCTGGTCCAGGCCCATCGCTCGACGATCATCTTCGCCAACAACCGCCGGGTCGTCGAACGGCTCGCGGCCCACCTCAATGAGCTTGCCGAGGCCGACAATCCGGTCGGTCACACCGACTCCGACGAGTCGGTCGCTCCGACCATCGTCGCCCGGGCCCACCACGGCAGTTTGAGCCAGGAAGAGCGGCGCTTGACCGAGGATCTGCTTAAACGCGGCGAATTGCCGAGCGTGGTCGCTACCGCCTCCCTGGAGTTGGGGATCGACATGGGGGCGGTCGACCTGGTTTGCCAGGTCGGATCGCCCGGCGGGGTAGCCCGAGGCTTGCAACGGGTGGGCCGCGCGGGGCACGTGGTCGGCCGGACGAGCAAGGGGCGGTTGATCGCCCGAACCACAGCCGACCTCCTCGAAGCCGCCGCCCTGACCCAGGCGATGATCGCCGGGGCGGTGGAGACTTTGCAGGTCCCTACCAACTGCCTCGACATCCTGGCGCAGCAGGTCGTCGCTTGCGTCGCGGTCGAACCGTGGGACGTCCCCGAACTGTTCGACTTCGTCCGGTCGAGCTACCCCTATCGCGACCTGTCCGCCGAGGCGTTCGAGGGGGTCTTGAAGCTCGTCTCCGGCCGGTTCCCGACCGCGAGTTTCCGCGACTTGCAACCCCGGATCAGTTGGGACCGCGTCCGGAACCGCCTTACGGCCCTGCCCGGCACGAGTCGCCTGGCGATCATGGGGGGCGGGACGATCCCCGACACCGGGCAGTATCCGCTTACGCTCGGCGAGGGCGGCCCCCGGATCGGCGAGCTTGACGAGGAGTTCGTCCTCGAGCGTCGGGTGGGCGACACCTTTTCGCTCGGGACCGCGACTTGGCGGATCGACGCGATCGAGGCCCAGAAGGTGGTCGTCTCTCGGGCCCAAGGGCAATCGGCCTTGATGCCGTTCTGGCGAGGCGAAAAGTCGAGCCGGACGGTGGAACTCGGCGAGCGGGTCGGGGCGCTCTGTCGCGATCTTGCCGGGCGGGTTGACGACCCCGGCGTGCTCGACTGGCTGGCCTCGGAATGCCGCCTCGACGCCAACGCCTCCAAGATCCTCCTCGACCACGTCGCCCGCCAGGTCCGAGTGGCCGGGGCGGTGCCCGACGACCGGACGATCATCGTGGAGACCTTCCAGGACCCGGCGGGCGAAACGGGCCTGGCGGTGTTGTGCCCGCTCGGCGGCAAGATCAACATGGCCCTCAAGCTCGCCCTCCAGGGGCGGCTCCGCCAGCGGTTGGGGATCACCCCGGCTTGCCTCCACGGCGACGACGGTTTGATGCTTCGCCTCCCCCGGACCGTCGGCCCACCGCCGACCGACCTGTTCGACGGCCTGACTTCCAGTGTCGGCGAGTCGTTGATCCGGGCCGAGCTTGGCGACAGTGCCCTGTTCGGCCTCCGGTTCCGCCAGAACGCCGGGCGGTCGCTCCTGATGCCTCGCCCCGACCCGACGAAGCGGACCCCGCTCTGGCTCCAGCGGCTCAGGGCCAAGGACTTGCTCCAGGTCGTCCGCAAGCTGCCCGACTTCCCCGTCGTGGTCGAGACCTACCGCGAGTGCCTGGTCGACGACCTCGACCTCCCCCGGTTCCGAACCTTGCTCGACGCGATCCAAGGCGGAGCGGTCCGCGTCGTCGTCCGAGACGGCCAGGTCCCGTCGCCGTTTGCGTCCGACCTGGTTTTCCGGTTCACCCAGTCGTTCCTCTACCAGTGGGACGAGCCCGCCCGGACCCCGGGTCCGTCGACCGACCCGGTCGAAACCCCGCTGCTCGACGGTCTCCTTGACCCCTCGGCGATCGGTCGGGTCGAGGCGAGGCTCCGAGGGGTCGGCCACCCGCCTCGGACGGTCGACGAGATGGCCGAAACCTTGCGGCAACTCGGCGACCTCGCCCCGTCCGAACTCGCCGGACCGATGGTGGGGTTCCTCGACGAGTTGCGGGCCTCGGGCCGGGTCGTCCCGATCCATTTCGCCGACCTCGACGAACCCGAGCGCTGGGTCCTCGACGAAGACCGCTCGCTCTACGCCGCCGCGTTCCCGCCTCGACCGACTCCGACGGGGAAATCCAAGAAGAAGCAAGCGGCCCCGACCGTCGATTCGAGCCTCGGTGAAGTGAGTCAGGACGAGGCGTTGGCGTCGATCGTCCGACGCTTCCTGGCGAACCATGCCCTGGTCGGCTTGGCCGACCTGCTGGCCCGATACCCGATCAGTTCCGCCGACGCGACCGACCTCCTTGATCGGTTCGCCGACGATGGGGCCTTGGTCCGGCTCGACCCGACCGAAGGGTCGGATTCGCCTCGGTGGGCCGAGCGGGGCAACCTCGACGAGGTCCGTCGCCTTTCGGTGGCGATCCGCCGCCGGGAAAGCGTCGCGGTGTCGCCCGAGGTGTTCGCCGACTTCGTGGTCAAACGGCAACATATTCACCCCTCGACCCGTCGCGAAGGGGCACTCGCCGTGTCGCTGACCCTGGAACAACTCCAGGGATTCGCCGCGTCGGCCGAACTCTGGGAGTCCGAGATCCTCCCGGGCAGGGTCCGCAACTACCGCCCCAAGTGGCTCGACGAGGCGCTCCGGACGGGTGACTGGACCTGGCGAGCCGAAGCCGACGGTCGAGGCGACCAACCTCGGGTCGCGTTCGTCGCCCGAGACTTCCCCGGCCCTTGGCCAGCCTCCGACGAGGGGGACTCGAAACCGACGGCCAATGAGGTCAAGGTCCGCGACCACCTCCTCAATCGAGGGGCGAGCTTCGTCGCCGACATCGCCCGCGAGCTTGGACTCGGCCCGACCGCCGTCCGGTCCGCCCTCGGCGGCCTGGTCCGTCGGGGCGAGGCGAGCAACGACCGGTTCGATCCGCTCCGGCCCGGCGGCTCCGACCCGACCGAAACGCTGGTGCCCGTCGGCGACCGCTCGGGGGGTCGCCCTCGGTTTGGCCGCCATCGCCCGACGTTCGGCCGGTCCGGCTCCTCGCCGTCGGGGCGAATCGAGGGGCGATGGACACCCTATCCGCCCGGCCCGGTCTTCGACGAAGGCCCCGAGGCGAACCACCTCCTCTGGGCGTCGATCTTGATGGAGCGGTACGGCGTCTTGACCAGGGAGACCGCCGCCGCCGACCCTTGGGCGCCCCGTTGGCGCGACCTGGCCCCCTGGTTGACCCGCGCCGAGATGCGAGGGGAGATCCGCCGGGGGTACTTCGTCGAAGGGTTGTCGGGCGTCCAGTACGCGACCGCCGAGGTGGTCGACGCCCTGGCTCGAGCGGCTTCGAGGCCGACGGTGGACCAGGGCAACGAGCCGGTCCTGCTGTCGACCCTCGACCCGGCCAACCTTTATGGGTCGGGAGCTCCGCTCGACATCCCATTGCTCGAAGGGGGGACGGCCCGGTTGCCTCGCAATTCTTCCAATTCTTTAGTCTTGATCGCCGGTCGGCCGATCTTGATCGTAGAGGGCGGGGGCAAACGCCTGAGCGGCCTCAGGTCGGCCTCGGAGCTTGAACTTCGCCGGGCGATCGCTCTTTTGCCGAGCTTGGCGAGTTCTTCACACAGAGTCCTTAAGATAGAGACCTATAACACTGCGGCCACCCTGAGCAGCCCCGCCGTCCCCTGGCTCGCCGAGGCCGGGTTCGTCCGCGACCCGCCCGGGATGGCGTTTTATTTCATGGGATGGTAAACCGTCGGGTGGGACCAACCAACCCTCGTCGAGGCGAAGAGGATTCGAGGCCCGAACGATGCCGAACCCAACCGATCCGACGACCGAAACCTTGGCCGTCGAGGCGATCGACCCGACGGTCGGCCCTTCGCCCCGAGACGGCAACGCCAACCCGTTGTTCGACTGCCTGGTAATCAGCGACCTCCACCTCGGCAGCGACATGTGCCAGGCCCGGTTGCTCGAGTCGTTCCTCGAATGGGCGGTCCGGCACTCGCGCGAGCTGGTCATCAACGGCGACATCTTCGACGACCTCAACTTCAAGCGCCTGACCAAGCGCCACTTCGCCTGCCTGAAGGTGATCCGCAAGAACTCCGACCGGGCCGACTTCGCGTTGATCTGGGTCCGAGGTAACCACGACGGGCCCGCCGACATCATCAGCCACATCGTCGGCGTCGACATCTTGGATGAATACGTCTACGACAACGGCTCGACCCGCCTCCTGATCCTCCACGGCGACCAGTTCGACACGTTCATCACGTCCTACAAGCTCTTGACCGACGTGGCCTGCGGGATCTTCTACTGGATTCAGAAGTGGGCGCCCCACAACACGGCGCGCTGGGTCCGCCGGGTGACCAAGAAGTGGCAAAGAAACAGCCAGTTGGTCCGCCAACGCGCCATCGAATACGCCCGGACCAAAGGCATCCCCAATGTCACCTGCGGCCACACCCACCTGGCCCTGACGGCCGAGCAAGCCGGAGTCCGCTACTTCAACACCGGCACCTGGATCGAGCACCCACCGTTCCCGTTTGTCGCCGTGGTCGGGCCTTCGGTCCAACTGCGGACCTGGCCCCTGGCCGCCGACGGCTCATCCCGCGAGATCACGGTCGACGTCGCCGAGTCATCCCTCGAATCCACGTCGAACGCATAGAATCGCTGAATAATAAGGATAAAAGGCCCTTCGATCGTCCTTCTCGGATGTCCGTCACCCCATTCGTCCGGGGCGACGGCCAATTCTCGTCACAAAACGGGCATAGGCTGCTTGGAGTGGACCGAGCCGAGAATCGCCACGCGGGGATCGTCGGCGAAGTAGGTTGAATTCACCGTCAGCCGGCCTCCGACCCGAGCAAAGACCGGGGTTTCGCCGTTGAGCAGGAGCAACGCGTCGGCCCTGAGAGAATCGAGCAGCCTCATGGACAGTTCCAAGGTAGTTGCCACCCCGACATACCCGAACTCGTCGTCCTCATCGCAGTCGACATCGAAGGAGACGGTGACGACCGGGAAGATCGCGAATCGCTCCCGAATTTGATCGCGAGACGCCCAGCCGGTCGGCCGCGTCACCACGATCGATTCGAGGCCGATGGCCGACATCCCGGACGGATCGACCCTGACGCCGGATAGATTCGCCAGGTCGCTTTCGACCTTACTCACCTCGGCCTCGGTCGCGATCCTCAGATCGAATTCTAGGCCCATATTAGGCTCCTCGTGTTGGGGTTGTCCGTCAGAAGTGATAGTTGGCGTGATGACACCCCCTTGATGATAATCTCCTGGATATGGTCCATTCGATTGCCGGGCGTGTTGAGAAGCGAATTGATCGAGGTCTTCAAGGCGCCGGTATCCACGTTTGACTCATCGAAATTGAGGATGACCCGCGTGGCTTGTCCCTTGCCAGCGTTGCAAGAGTCGGACGCCACATGATGGTCTAGAACGATAGTTCCCCGCTGGAGAAGTTTCATGCGTAGACGCGGCTTCACTTTGATCGAGCTATTAGTCGTGATTGCCATCGTCGCCGTTTTGATCGCCCTGCTGCTTCCAGCCGTCCAGGCGGCCCGGGAGTCGGCCCGGCGGACGCAATGCTCGAATAATTTGAAGCAACTAGTGCAGCTTGGCCCAAGTCTGTTGGTAGAATGACGAGATGCAATCCGACCGATCCAAAGCTCCGGCACCGGGAGTCGCCATGCGTGGCCCCAAACCGACCACCATCATCCTCTCCGAGAC
>JAABUX010000136.1_pt1 | contig 127200 bp, 132 predicted proteins | sample 5561851 | NCBI WGS metagenome assembly JAABUX01 (sample SAMN10711883, study PRJNA513361) | rock metagenome | isolation source: Antarctica rocks | place: Antarctica: Victoria Land, Richard Nunatak red sandstone | collected 2016-01-03
GTCAGGCTTTCGCCCATTGCGGAAAATTCCTCACTGCTGCCTCCCGTAGGAGTCTGGGCCGTTTCTCAGTCCCAGTGTGGCTGGTCGCTCTCTCAAACCAGCTACCGATCGGAGCCTTGGTAGGCCTTTACCCCACCAACTAGCTAATCGGACGCGGGCCCGTCATCAAGCGGATTGCTCCTTTTAACGTTCTGTGATGCCACAGCACGTTTCATGCGGTATTAGCTAACCTTTCGGCTAGTTATCCCCCACTCGACGGTAGGTTGCCCACGTGTTACTCACCCGTCTGCCACTAGGTATTGCTACCTCGTTCGACTTGCATGTGTTAGGCACGCCGCCAGCGTTAATCCTGAGCCAGGATCAAACTCTCCAAAAATATCTTGACCGGTATCGCTACCGGAAAGCTTTTTCGGAGCCTTTGAGGCTCTAAAAACTGCTGACTAGGCTGAACTCGAGCGAACTCGAGTCCAAATCTCGCGATTTAGCGCGAGATTAATGATTGAGAGCGTTACACGCTCAAAATCGGTCAATTTGTACGGTCAATCGCGAAATCCTCAGAACCGGTGGAGCCGGGTCCTCGGCGCGATCGACTAAATTCTCGCATTTCGGAGAGCAAATAAAAACGCGGCTTGCGCCGCGCATCGATCTGCATCTCTTTATGGAGACCCACAGACTTATGCGCTACTGTACTGCTCAGTTTTCAAGGAACGAACTGCAACGCCAAGCCCTTGTCGGGCCGGATCTTTGACCGCACCGTAGTGGCGAGGCGTCGGAGTCACGGGTGCTAATCTATCACGCTCCGCAAGCGGAGTCAACCCATCGGGCCGAGGTTCGAACGACGAGCCGTGGTCTCTTTTGATCCTCGGCGCACCTGTCGGATAGGGCACCGCACGCTGGCGCATGGCGGTCGGCGACGTCGTTCGGCGTTGCACGGCTCGTGCGGCGCGCCAACCTTTGACGATAGCTGGGACGGATTCGGAAGCCCATGCCGCCGCGGCCCGTTGACCCCAAGGGAACGCGCTACGCAGTGCCCCCTGAGGCGATGGCAGACGCGAAACCGCACAACGCGGCCGCGATGCCGCCGTCGCCTCTCCGGCGAAGCGGGCCTGCGATGCAGGGCGGCTGGAATTACAACGCTCTAACGTCTTACCAAAGGCTTAGCGCCGCCATACCGAGCGCAGATTGATGAATTTGGCATAGCCACGATGCGACGACCAATCGATCCCGCGGCGCGAGAAAGCACTTCCGGCTATGCGTCGCGCGAACGTGCCTAACGCGTTCGACCAAAACGTTTTTCGTGCACGCCGTCGCGTCTCCGGCCGTACACCGTACGTCGCCCTGCACCGTCAACCCCGAGCGGCGATTTTCTTCGACACCACCTTCGCCTGTGTGAAAAGCGACAGGTAATCGGTGCCTCCGGCTTTCGAATCGGTCCCGGACATGTTAAATCCGCCAAATGGGTGAGCGCCGACGAGCGCGCCCGTGCACTTGCGGTTAAAATAGAGATTGCCGACGTGGAATTCGTCTCGCGCGCGTTCGAGTTTCGCATCGTCACGCGAATAGACGGCTCCCGTGAGACCGAACTCCGTGTTATTCGCGATCGCGAGTGCGTGCTCGTAATCGTCAGCGCGAATGAGTGCGAGGACGGGGCCGAAGATCTCTTGCTGAGCGATCGTCGCCAGCGGAGCGACGTCCGCCACGACCGTCGGTTCCACGAAATATCCGTCGCCCTCGAGCGCCTTACCGCCGGCAACGACGCGGCCCCCTTCGGCAATGCCGCGCTCGATAAAGCTCAAGATCGTCTCCCGTGCACTTCGATTGACCACCGGCCCGACGTAGGTGCCCTCTTTCGAAGGATCTCCGGTGACGAGTTTATCGACCCGCTCGACGATCTTGCGTTCGAGCGCCTCGTACACCGACGTCTCGACGATCGCGCGCGAACAGGCCGAGCACTTTTGACCGGCAAAGCCGAACGCGGAAGCGACGATGCCGTCGGCGGCCGCATCGAGATCGGCGTCGGCGGCCACGACGATCGAATCCTTACCGCCCATTTCGGCGACGACGCGTTTGATCCAGATCTGGCCCGGCTGCGTTTTGGCGGCGAGCTCGTTGATATGAAGGCCGACTTCCTTTGAGCCGGTGAACGCGATGAAGCGCGTTTTTCGATGCGTCACGAGCGCATCCCCAATGGTCCGGCCCGCACCCGGCACGAAATTCACGACCCCCGGCGGCAAACCCATTTCACCGAGCAGCTCGACGAACGCCCCAGCGATGACCGGCGAATCGCTCGACGGCTTGAGCACGACGGTGTTGCCCGCTACGAAAGCGGCCGCCGTCATGCCGGCCATGATCGCGAAGGCGAAATTCCAAGGCGGGATCACGATCCCCACGCCGAGCGGTATGTACGAAAGGCGATTCTCTTCACCCGGTACCGGCGTCAGCGGCGGCGGCTCGGCGTAGCGAATTGCCTCACGGGCGTAAAACTCGAGAAAATCGATCGCTTCGGCGGTATCCGCGTCGGCTTCGACCCAGGTCTTGCCGACCTCGAGCACGAGCAGCGCGTTGAAATCGTCGCGGCGCCGGCGAATTGCGTCGGCGGCGCGGATCAAAATACCGGCCCGCTCCTGCGGCGGCACCCGCTTCCAGGTCTCGAAGGCGCGCCCGGCTTCATCTATAGCATCGTTCGCATGGGCGAGCGACGCGGACCCAACGCTGCCCACGAGCTCGCTCGGGCAGGCGGGATTTCGCGACGAGATCGTCGCCTCGGATGGCAGCGCGCGGCCGCCGACGACGACCGGATAATGGCGCGGTCCGGCGGAGCGCACGCGGGCGATTGCCGCTTCGATCGAAGCGACGTCGCCCGCGTCCGCAAACGACCGGATCGCTTCGTTTGTAAAGGGTGAGAGACGTTCGAGCAGTGTAGCCATCGCGCACCTTTCAGCCGCGTCGCGGCACGGCCCTCGGCGTTCGCGGTAGCGGGCCCCCCGGCCGGCCGGCAGAATACGTTTCCATGATCTACGACATCGCAGTCGTCGGCGGCGGAATCGTCGGCCTGGCCACCGCTCGGGAGCTGACCCAGCGCTTTCCCCGCCTCAAAGTTGCGGGCGTCGAGAAAGAAGACGTCTTCAACAAGCACCAGACAGGCCGCAACAGCGGCGTCATCCACTCGGGCATCTATTATAAGCCGGGGTCTTTCAAAGCCAAGTTGTGCGTCGAAGGACGAAAACTCGCGTGGGACTACTGCGACTCCCATGGCATCGAGTACAAGCCGGTCGGCAAATTGATCGTCGCGACGGAGCCGAACGAACTCGGACGCCTGCAAGATCTCTGGGACCGCGGCCAAGCCAACGGCGTCGAGGGCCTCCAGATGCTCGACGCGGCGCAGATTTCCCAGGCCGAGCCCCATTGCCGCGGCATCAAAGCGATTTTTTCCCCCGTGACCGGCATCGTGGATTGGGGCCTGGTCTCCAAGAGCTACGCCGCCGATGCGAAAACCGCCGGCGCCGACTTTTTTCTGGGGCGAGAAGTCACGAGCATCGCCCGCCGCAGCGGCGTAACCGTTCTCAACACGGCGCGGGGCGAGATTCAAGCCCGGTACGTCGTCACGTGCGGCGGCGTCTACTCCGATAAGCTCGCCAAGATGACCGGCGGCGAGCGCGATCCGAAGATCGTGCCCTTCCGCGGCGACTACCTGATCCTCAAAGCCGAGAAGTCGCACCTCGTCAAAGGCAATATCTACCCGGTCCCCGATCCCGAATTTCCATTTTTGGGCGTGCATTTCACACCGCGTATGGACGGCTCGATTTGGCTCGGTCCCAACTCCGTAGTCGCATTCGCGCGTGAAGGCTACTCGTTTTTCACGATCAACCCGCCGGAACTCTGGGATGCCATCACCTACCCCGGCTTCGTCAAGCTGGCGACGAAATATTGGAAGATCGGCGCGGGGGAGATGTACCGGGATCTCGTGCGTAGCGCGTACGTGAAAGCCTTACAGCGCTACATTCCCGAGCTGCAGCCCGAGGATTGCCTGGCGGGACCAGCCGGGGTGCGCGCCCAAGCCATGTCGCCGGACGGCTCGCTCGTCGACGACTTCGTGTTCGAAGGCTCCAAGGGCGTCCTGCACGTGCGCAACGCACCGTCGCCCGCAGCAACCGCGTCCCTCGCGATCGGGAAGTACATCGTCGACGATGCCGAAAAGCGTTTCGATCTCAAGCGGGTCGCTATTCCGGCGTAGCCTTCGACGCGAACCCTTTTTGTAGTTTCGAAGCAAAAGTATCACACTTGGTACCGAGCGTGCCGATGACAGACACATATGGCACTCGCGTTGAACAGCCGGAAAATCACGTTGATCGTCGCGGTCGTCGCCGCCGCCCTGGCCGGCATCCTGACGATACGTTACCTAAGCGGCATACAGCGTTCCCCCGACACCCCCGCCGTCGTCGCGCAGCGCTACGTCCTCATCGCCGGGCGAAAGATTCACGCGCACGAGAAGATCGTTCCCGATATGCTTACCAGAGTGAGCCGGCCGGAAACCGCGGTTCAGCCCGGGGCCCTAGCGGAACCGCACGAAGCGGCCGGAACGGTGGCCTTGATCGCCATCCCCGAAGGCGACACCTTGACGCAATCGAAGCTCGGCGTTCCGGCGGCCCTCGGCGTAACGGCAAAACTCCAGAACGGCATGCGCGCGGTCAGCATTCCGGTAGACTTCATCAAATCCGTATCGTCGCTCGTTTCCCCGGGCGATCGGGTCGACGTCTTGGCAACCAACACCCGCGGCCGGTCGCATCCTACGCGGACGATCATCCGCGGCGCTCTCGTGCTCGCCGTCAACACGACACTGGAGGCAACGGACGCCGCTCCATCGCCCGGCCCTGGCACTCCGTCGGGCCCGATCTCGGTCACCCTGGGCGTAACGCCCGCCCAAGCCAATCTCCTTACGTTCGCAGATATCAACACGACGCTGCGTCTCGCGCTGCGTCCGCCGAAAGAACCGATCCGGGCCTTTCCGGTCCAGTCGATCGACGTCGGTGGCGACGACGTGCCCGCGGCACCTCCCCTCCGCAACGACCCGCCCGTTATCCCGCCACCCGCATATCCCGTCCCCGCACCGATGGCCAACGTCCCGGCGCCTGCCGTTCCAGCGAGCGCGCCCCGCGCGCCGGTGAAATCCGGTATTCTCGTCATCGAAGGCGACACGGTCGTAGCGGGCCAAAACTAGCATGACCAACGCCTATCTCGTCGTCGGCGCGAAAGGCGGCTGCGGCGTCACGACGTTGTGCGTCGATGTCGCGCGAGCGGTCCGTCGTGCGCGCAAAGCGGTCACGATCGTCGATGCGGATCTTTCCGGCCGGCGCTCGGTCGCAGAGCTCCTCGACGGCATTCGCGAGCTCAACGCGAACCGCGGCGTGACGATCCACTCGGTCGCCAACGTCGCGGATATCGACGTGGTCGAGCTATTGGATAAATACGAAGACGTCGTGTTGCTCAAACCCAAAGAACTAGAAACTGTGGCAGCGAGCATTTGCGAAAACGGTAATCTCGTTCTCATCGACGCACCGCGACCGTTCGAAAGTCTCGTCAGCGCGTTCGTGCAGCAAGCGTCGCACGCGATCGTCGTCATGGAGCCCGACATGCTCGGTGCGTCGGCCGCCCGTACCACGGTGCGGGATCTGGTACGCTTCGGAATCCCGCTCGACCGCATGTGGCTCGTCGTCAACGCGCGCAACCGCCATTACGATATTCAGCCACGCGAACTCGAGAAGATCCTCGGCATTCCGATCGTTGCGGAATTCTCGCGAAGCAGCGACCGCCGCAATTACGAACGCGTGATCGAGGCGCTCGCGACGCGTTTACTCGATACGCCGGTCGAAACGACGTTCACCCGCGTCCACAGTCTCCCCGCCGGTGGAAACGGCTCGACGTCCAACGGTGTCGCCAAACACAATCGGCGCAAGAGCGATCCGGCCGACGTGGATTCCGCGGAAGCTGCGATTTCCGACGACGGAGCGCGCCGCCGGGTCGAACGGCGCGACCGTATCCGGCGCGAAATCAACGAAGGCATGGTCGGACGCGTCGATCTCGTCGCCGCCAGCCGCGGCCACACCGATTCGCAGAAAATCGCCAAGCTGCGCGATTCGATCGATGCGATCATCGACGAAATTATCGCGTCGCGACCCGATCTCGCCGATTTCACCCTGCAAGACCGGGCGGAAATAAAGCAAGAGATTCTCGACGAGCAGCTGGGCCTCGGGCCGCTCGAGGATCTGATGCGCGATCCATCGGTCTCGGAAATCATGGTGAACGGGCCGAAGCAAATCTACGTCGAGCGCGGCGGAAAGCTGACGTTGTCGGACCGCGTTTTCAGCAACGACGGTCACCTGCGCGTGGTCATCGAACGTATCGTCGCACCGCTCGGCCGCCGCATCGACGAAGCGTCGCCCATGGTCGACGCGCGCTTGCCGGACGGTTCCCGCGTCAACGCGATCATCGAACCGCTCGCGTTGCGAGGCGCGACCCTGACGATCCGTCGCTTCGGTACCAAACGATTGAATATCGACGACCTCGTCCGCTTCGGGTCGCTCCCGCCCGAAGCCGCGACGTTCCTACGCGCGATCGTGGAGGCGCGCCTCAACGTCGTCGTCAGCGGCGGAACCGGCACCGGCAAGACGACGTTCCTGAACATCCTCTCGAACTTCATTCCAGCGGGCGAGCGCATCGTCACGATCGAGGATGCCGCAGAACTGGCGCTCGATCAAGAGCACGTCGTCAGCCTCGAATCGCGCCCCGCGAACATCGAAGGCCGCGGCTCCGTCACCATCCGCGATCTCGTCAAGAACTCGCTTCGCATGCGGCCCGATCGCATCGTCGTCGGCGAGTGCCGCGGCGGCGAAGCGCTCGACATGCTGCAGGCGATGAACACGGGTCACGACGGGTCGCTCACGACCCTCCACGCCAATACCCCGCGCGACGCGCTGGCGCGGCTCGAGACGCTCGTCCTGATGGCCGGCTTCGACTTGCCGATCCGAGCGATCCGCGAGCAGATCGCGAGCGCCGTGGACGTCGTGGTTCAAATCGAGCGGATGCGCGACGGAAAACGCAAGGTTACGAGTATCACCGAAGTCATCGGCATGGAAGGCGAGATCGTGACCCTGCAAGAGATCGTGCGCTTCCAATCGCATGGCCTCGACGACAACAACGCCGTCGTCGGAGAGTTCCAATATACGGGCGTCCAACCGCACTACATCGATCGTTTTCGCGAGATGGGCGTGGATTTCGATCCGCGCATGCTCAACGCACTGGGTCGCGTCGGAGTGGCGTGGTGATTCTGCCTTACGCAGTCGGCGGGATCGTTTTCGCCGCGCTAATCGGGATCGTGCTCGCCACGGACGTCGATTTCGGTAAGTATTTCAAGAGCTTTTCGCAGCGATTTGCCGCCGAGCTCGGCGCTGCGGATCTCGAAATTGGCGCCACGCGATACGCGCTCGTCACCGGCGTCGCCGGTATCCTTGGCTGGCTCTTCCTCATCGGGATGACGCGGCCGAATCCGCCGATCGCCGTTGCCGAATTCCCACTTGCCGAGTCCGTCGCCGTGCTCGTCGGCGTTATGAACGTGCGCGTGCGCGGCTATTTAAGACTCAAAAATATGCAGGAGCAACTCGAACAGGTCTTTCGCATGGTGAGCGGTGCATTGCGGGTCGGCGTCGGTCTGCGCCAAGCGCTCATCATGGTCGCAGACGAGCTGCCGGATCCGGCACGCCGCGAGTTCCGGCGCGTGATCGGGCGATGCAACATCGGTATTCCGATGATCGACGCGATCGACGAGATGGCGAAGACGATTCCCGGCAGCGAGATGCAGATGTTCGCGCGGGTGATCCGCGTCCAGCAGCAAACCGGCGGCGATCTCGCGGCCATTTTGGAGACGCTCGCCGCGACGATTCGCGATCGCCGTCGCGTCAAACGAAAGATCGGATCGATCACGGCACAAGGCCGTTTCGGCGCCGCCATCATCGCGGGTCTGCCGCTCGCCGTCGGCGGCTTCGTCGTCTTCACGCAAGACAGCATGGCGCACGCGTTACTTCACACGACGCCGGGGCTCGGCATGCTCGGCGGCGTGTTCGCACTCGAAGCTGCAGGTATCTTCACACTCATGCAAATCTTGCAGCTCGACGTATGATCTTCGGTGTTTCGATCGTCCTGATCTTCATCGGAATCGCCGTCGCCGTCGCGCTCGGCATTCTGATCTACACGCTCATTCCGGTTAAGACGGAGCTCGCGAAGCGGCTCGAACGCGTGGAAGCGCTATCCTGGGACCAGACCAAGCGGCGCAGCGACGCGTTCGAAAAAATATTCAACGACGAGCAACGCGGACGCCTTCGGCGCGAACTCGACGAAGCCGGCTGGTATACGGTCACGCCCGCCAAGATCGGTTTCCGGATGATCGCGAGTACGGTTCTGTTCGCGACGCTCGGCTTCGCGTTCGCGCTCTATACGAATCTCGGATTCATCAGCTACGTCATCGCCGGCACGCTCGCGCTGCTCGGCGCGATCTCGCCGCGTTCGCGCCTCAAGGGCGCGATCAAGAAACGCAAGGCCGCGATCCTGCGCGCCCTGCCCGATCTGTTGGATATGCTTGTCTCGACGGTCAGCGCCGGGCTCGCCTTCAACGCGGCGCTCGCCTACGCGCAAGACGTCGCGACGGGCCCGCTCGGTGAAGAGATCAGGGCGGCGCTCTCCGAAGTGCGCCTGGGACGCTCCCGGGCCGACGCATTGCGGGCGATGGCCGATCGCGTCAAGCAGGAGCAGCTCGGGCATTTCATCATGGCCGTCATTCAGGCCGAGGCGCTCGGTTCCAATCTATCGCTCGTGCTCAAAGAACTGGCCGAAGAAGTCCGCAATCGCCGGATGAATCGCGCGGAAGAATTAGCGAATATGATGCCGACGAAGATGGCGCTTCCGATGGCCCTCTTCATGCTGCCGGCGCTCTTCCTCATGATCTTCGGCGGCGTGATCGCTCAGTACATCTCGCGTCCGCAGTAACGGACCGCGCGCTAGCGGCGGTCGTCGGCGGACGTGCGCATCCCGGCGGTCGGCACGCGTGCCGGGACCTTGGCGACGACGGCCGCAGCGTTCGCGCTGCCAGACGCTTCGACGACGTAGTGCGATTTCGCAAAATGGTCGGTCCCGAACGATAGCGTGCGCACAAAGGAGCCATCGGCAGCGGCGTATGCGACGGCCCGCTCGACGGTCACGATCGGCAAGTTTTCCGAGAGCGTCGCTTTGACCGCCAGCATCACGCGGGAGCCTGCCGTGGCGACGCCGCGCACGACGATCGCGTCGTCGGCCGCATCGTAGGCGGCGGAAAGTGTCGAGACGCTACCGTCGGGCAGGTGCGCCTGTGCGGGCCGTAGCGGCGCGCCCGTAGGTGCCTCGGCCGCCCGAGCGGCGACGTTCGCATAGCGTCGACCGAGGCCGCGGATCTCATCGACGAACGCACGCGAGACGTACACGTCGTGGCGGCGATACACCGGCACGATCCCATAGACCGGCTCCCGGCGCTCGTTTGCGCTGAAGAACGGATCGCCCGGTCGTACGACCACGGTGGCCCCGGGACGCGACAACGAGACGGCGTTTTCGTATGGGAGGTACGTGTATGAGAACCCGAGCTCGCGAGCGATCGCAGCGAGCGAAACCGCATCGTCGGCGCTCGCCGGCACGGCGGATGCCGTCGCGGCGGCGAGCGCGAAAGCCGCCGCTTTGAATACTTTGGGATGAAAGCTCATTCGCAGTGTCGACCTTCCGATACGTAAAGTGATGTATCTATTGTCGTTCCAGCCGCGGCAGAACTTAAGACGTGCCCTGCGATGATTTCCGTACGTACGACCGGAGCGCTGTTATGCGCCGTGGCGATCACGGCGTCGCTGTCGGGACCGGCCTTGGCCCGCGACGGACAAATCCTTTCCGTCGTGACCGGCCATTCATTGATCTTACGGGGCCGCGGCATTTCGCGCGTCGCCGTCGGTGACGGCAAGGTTGCCGGAGCCATCGCTCTCGATCCGACTAAAATCGTCATCAACGCCAAAAGCGCCGGCGAGACGACGGTCTTCGTCTGGGACGCCGACGGACAGCACACCTACGAGTTAACCGTCATCGAGCAGAAGCTGGAGCAAGTCGTGCGGATGCTCCGCACGCAGATCGACTCGCAAAACGTGCGGGTCGACGTCGTCGGCAATACGATCGTACTCGGCGGTAAAGTCGCGGATCTCGCGGAATTCGGCCGCGTCTCGGCCGTCATCGAGCGCTTCAAAGATATCAAGTTCGATACGGCGACCCCGCTCAACATCACGAACACGATCACGATGCGGCAGCCGCTGGGGCGCCTTCAAGACGAAATCGACCGCATTCCCTCGGCGCGCGACTTGCGCGTCGATTCGGATCCCACGGGCAATCTCGTCGTGAGCGGCCACGTGACGGACCGTCAGCAAGCCCAAGAAATTTTGGATCGCGTCAACGGCCTGGCGGCGCCGTATCTTAAGAGCGACGGCAAGGTGGTCGATCGGCTCGCGCTCGATACGAAGAGCCTCGTAAGCGTGAAAGTCGACGTTCTCGAAGTCGATAAGACCGCGCAGAGCGCGCTCGGCTTACGACTCGCAACCGCGCAGCGTCCGAGCATCGGCACCGGTCCCTTTTCGCTCTCGCCGTCGACCTCGATCGCCGCCGTCGAAGATCCGCGGGTCATCGGCGGCCCCAACCCGTTTCTCATCGGACCGTTCGAGCGCGTGAGCTTGCTCGCACCGACGCTGGATCTGCTCGAACAGCAAGGCCATGCGCGCGTGCTTTCCTCGCCGACACTCGTCGCGATGCCCGGAAAAGCGGCAAGCTATCTCGTCGGCGGCCAAATTCCGATCCCCGTGTCCAACGGTCTGGGGTCGATCTCGATCGATTACAAACAATTCGGCGTCTCGCTCAACGTTACCCCGACGATTCAAGCCGACGGCGGCATCGACACGTTGCTCACCCCGGAAATCTCCGATCTCGATTTCGCCGACGGCATCACGCTCAACGGCTTCGTCGTACCAGCGCTCAAAACGAGCCGCCTTCAAACCGAAGTAGTGACCGAAGATGGCGAGAGCATCATCCTCGGCGGCCTGTTGCGCCGCGTGGAGCAGCGCAGCATCCAGAAGATTCCGCTGCTCGGCGATTTGCCGATTCTCGGCGCCCTCTTTCGCTCGGTCTCGTATCAGAAAACGGAAACCGACGTCGTGTTCGTGCTCACGCCGAAGATCATCAACAAACGGAAGTTACTTTTACCGCAGCCGTAACTGAAGCGCGGCGGACGCTTAACGGAAGCGCCGGCGGACGCTGCGAAACACGAAGCATGAACGCTGCCTTCGTCGACCCAGCCTGGCTGCGCGCGCACTTCACCGACGCTTCGGTCCGCATCGTCGACGCCCGCAGCACCCCGCACGGCGCTCCGGGCAGCGTCGGCCCGTCGGGCGCCGAGCGCTATGCGGCCGAACACCTCCCGGGCGCCGTGCACCTCGATTACGCGACGGATTTGGCCGATCCGGGCACGCCCCACGCGGCTCGCGTCGCGCCGCCGGAGGCATTCGCGCGCACGCTCGGTGCGTGCGGCATCGGCGACGCGACAACGATCGTCGCGTACGATGACGGCGACGTGCCCTACGCCGCGCGTTTCGTCTGGATGTGCCGCTATTACGGCCACGACGACGTTCGCGTGCTCGCAGGGGGCCTCGCCGAGTGGCGGGCGAACGGCGGAACCGTAACGGCGGACGTACCCGCGTACCCGCCGGCGACGTTCACGCCGCGCACCCGGCCGCAGCTGCGCGCTTCGCGCGAAGACGTGCTCGCGGTGGCCGACGGCCGCAGCGACGCGCAACTGCTGGAAACGCAGCGCGATACGACGTACGCCCTGCGCGATCGCGATATCGCGGGCGCGGTCCGGCTCTCGGGTTCGCTGCTGCTCGAAGATGTGCGCGGCGGCCGCGTCGCGGCACCCGAAACGCTGCACCGGCTCATCGACGGAGCCGCACTTGATCGTTCCAAACGTACGATCGTCTCGTGCGGCAGCGGCGTCTCCGCGTCGGGTGCGTATCTGGCACTGCTCGAAGCCGGCTTCACCGACCTCGCGGTCTACGATGGATCGTGGATGGAATGGCAGCACGACGGGTTACCCACGGTCGCCAAGCCGCGTTAAGCGCCCGCGACCATCTTCGGTGGCGGGCTCCCCGCCCCCAGTCCGCCGTCGACACCGAGCACTTGACCGGTCACCCACGCCGCATCGTCGGAGAGCAGATACGCCGCCGCCGCCGCGATATCGGCCGGTACGCCGATGCGCCCCAGCGGGTGCAGCGCGATCGACGCGCCGAGCATCGCTTCGCTCGACCAGAGATTCTTTGAAAGTTCGGTTTTCGTCAACGCGGGAGCGACCGCATTAAAGCGTACGCCGTAGCGCGCGTACGAAATGGCCGCCGACCGGACGAGACCTTCGACCGCCGCTTTTGCGGCGGCGATGGCCTCGTGATTCTGCAGCCCGGTGCGCGCCGCAACGGTCGAAAACAGCACGACGCTGCCGCGGCGGCGACGCATGAGTTTGGGAACGACGCATTTTACCGCGATGAAGGCGCTGGTCGCATTGAGGTCCAGCGTCGCGCGCCAATCCTCGAGCGACAGCGCGTGCAACGGTCGCAAGACGATACTGCCGATCGCGTGCACGAGCCCGTCGATTTCGCCAATATCCCGCTCGACACGCTCGACTGCGGCGCCGAAAGCCGCGAGATCGAGCAGATCGCAGGGGATTGCGGCCGTCGCGCCGATATCGCCCGCCACGCGCTGCAGCCGAGCTTCGTCGCGCGCGACTAGCACGACGCGATCGCCACGCGCGACCAAACGCCGCGCCGTTTCGGATCCGATGCCGCCCGAACCGCCGGTCACGATGACGATCTTACTCACGTTCGCTTTGGACGACGCGCGCCCGCGTTACGGCTGCGGCGAGCGCTCGAGCAAGAGTCGCGCGAGCTCTTTCGAGCGCTCGATGTCGAGCGCTCCATCGCGCCGGACGGCACATTCAAAGATCGTCGTCCGGCGCCGTACGTAGAGCGCGTCGGGAGCCGCAATGGCGCGTTCGCCGAGCTTGGCAACGGACGTTGCGTCGGCGAAGGTCGTGCGGGCTTCGTAATACGCGTCGAGATCGGCCGCTTGAGCGATCCGCGCGAACGTGCCGCAGAGCGCTTCGTTCGGAGCCCCCTTGGCCACGCCGGCGCAACGCCGCGCCGCAGCTGCGAAGAACGCACGCCGCGCCGGTAAACGTTCGGGCGTGACTAGCGCGTAGCTCACGCTGCCCTCCTGCGAAATAGCGCGCGTCGCAAAGAAACAGATGCCGCCGCGCGCCGACGCCTCGTCGGGCCCATCGACCGGATACCCGAGCACGCGCGCCGCGCCGCCCGCATCGACGAGCCGGCAGGCGTCAGCCGGCGCACTCGCGCCCGGGACCGGCGATTGCGCGGGGGCGGGACGTTGCGTGACGGCGATGAGCAACGCGCCGAGCGGCAGCGCGACGATCGCACGCCGCATCGCGAGCAATTCAAACACCGAGGTAGGCGCGTTTGACCTGCGGATCGTCCAAAAGCTGCGCGGCGGGACCGGCCAGCGTGACGCGCCCCGTCTCGAGCACGTAGGCGCGCGAAGCGAATTCGAGTGCGGTCTGCACGTCTTGCTCCACCATCACGATCGCGACGCCCGTCGCATTGATCAGCGTGAGAATCTCGAGCAGCTGATCGACGAGTACCGGAGCGAGGCCGAGTGACATCTCATCGATGAGCAGGATCTTCGGCCGCGCCATCAGCGCGCGCGCGATCGCGACTTGCTGCTGCTCGCCGCCGGAGAGCCGGCCCGCGAGAAATTCGTACCGTTGACGCAAGCGCGGCAAGAGTTCGAGCACGCGTTCGAGGTCCTCCGCGACTTCTTTATCGCGGCGCAGATACGCCCCCATGAGCAAATTTTCGTGAACGGTTAAGGAGTTGAACAAGCGCCGGCCTTGCGGCACCTGCACGACGCCAGCCCGCACGACGGCGTCGGGCGCGAGCGACGTGATATCGACGTCGTCGTAGGCGACGCGGCCGCCGCGCTTGCCGACCAGGCCCGATATCGCGCCGAGCAGAGAAGATTTGCCCGCACCGTTACTGCCGATGAGCGCGACGACTTCGCCCGGTTCGATCGCGAGCGACACGTCCCAGAGCACCTGCGTATCGCCGTAAGCCGCGCCGAGCCCCTCGACTACGAGCGACATCAGCGCGCGAGGTCGGCGGCGGCGCGGGCCGCTTCCTGCCGCTTTACGTAACGCGCACCGAGATACGCTTCGATGACAGCGGGCGAACTCGTGACCGCCGCAGGCGGACCTTCGGCGATCTTCTTCCCTTCGGCGAGCACGACGATCGTCGTCGAGACGGACATGATCGCTTTCATGAGATGCTCGACGACGATGAGCGTGACGCCGCGCGCGTTGACGCTGCGCAGCAGCGCGAGCGCTTCGTCGACTTCGCTAGCGTTGAGGCCCGCCATGACTTCGTCGAGCAAGAGAACGTCGGGATCGAGCGCGAGGGCTTTGGCGACTTCCAAACGCTTGCGATCGGGGATCGTCAGATCGCTCGCGGGCCGGTCGGCCACGCGCGCGAGCGATACGATCTCGAGCAGCTCCGATGCGCGGCCGAAGGCATCGGCCGTCGAGCGCTTCTTTCCGTCGCGGCCGTACATCGCGCCGACCGCGACGTTCTCACGCACCGTGAGATTAGCGAACGGCTTGACGACTTGAAACGTGCGCGCGATACCGAGTTTGCAGACGTCGTGGGTGCGGACGTCCGCGATCGTACGGCCGCCGAACGCAACGCTGCCGCTCGAGGGCTTATAGACGCCGGAAATGACGTTCATCAGCGTCGTCTTGCCGCTGCCGTTGGGCCCGATGAGCCCGACGACCGAGCCGCGTTCGATGTCGAACGAAACGCCCGAGAGCGCCTGCAAGCCGCCGAAACGCATACCGACGTTGCGAATTTCGAGAAACGCTGCCACGCGGCTAAACCCGGTACGCGGTGAGCTGGCGCAGCATGCCGCGCCAGCCGCCGCGCGCGTTCTGCAAGTACAGCAGGCCGCGCGGTAAGAACAGCACGACCAGCACGATGACGGCGCCGAAGAACAGCGTATGGATCTGCGGGAAGTGCGACCACAGCGTCTCGTTGATCGCCGTGAGGAGGAACGCGCCGACGACGGGCCCCGCGACGGTTCCGACTCCGCCGAGAATCGCCATGACGATCGGAAAGACGTTGTTGTCGACTGAGAATGCGGAGGGCGGGTCGATGAAGCCCGTCGCGAAAGCGAAGACCGCACCCGCCGCGGCCGCCATCATGCCGCTCAGCGCCCAGGCGGCAACTTTCAGATAGGTCGCATTGACGCCGAGAACCGCCGCGGCGTCTTCGTTTTCGCGAATCGCGACGAGTCCGTAACCGAACTTGGAGCGAGCGACGAGCCACGTTACGAGCAAACTCCCGGCGCAAACGAGCCACATCGCATAATAGTACTGGCCGTACCAAGCCCCTTGGTGCAGCGTAACGCCCGTACCGCCGCCGAGCGCGTCGATGTTGGCCACGATTTCCTGAACGGCGAGGGCGATCCCGAGCGTCGCGATGCCGAAATAATGGCCCTTGAGCCGTAAGATCGGCACGCCGAACGCGACGGCGAAGAGCGCCGCCACGATCATCGCGAAGGGTATCGCGAGCCACACGTTTTCGATGCCGCGCTGCGCGAGGAACGCGCTCGTGTACCCCCCGAGTCCGAAGAACACGACGTTACCGAAGCTCACGTAGCCCGTGTAGCCGCCGATGAGATTCCATCCCAGCGCCATCGCCGAGAACATCAGAATTCCGCGACAGAGATTTTCGTAGTAGCCGTTGTGCAGCAACGGAATGGCCAGCAGCGCCACGAGCACGGCCGCAACGATCCCGAGCGCCCGCGGACTGCCCGTTATCCCGCCGAGCCCGACTTTCTTAACCGCCATCCGTTTACGCCGTCGCCTTCCCCATGATACCCGTCGGCCGAACGATCAGCACGACGATGAGCACGAGCAGCGCTACCGCATCCGGTACGCCCGTTCCGATATACTGCGAACCCAGAGCCCCGATGACGCCGAACACGAGTCCCCCGACGAGCGCGCCCTGTACGCTCCCCAGCCCGCCGAGCACGCACACCACGAAGGCTTTGATGATATACGAATCGCCCATGGACGGATTGAGCGGTTGATTGAGGCCGACGAGCACGCCCGCTGCGCCCGCGAGACCCGCCCCGAGACCGAAGACGATCGCATAGACGTGGGCGACCCGCACGCCCGACATCTGCGCGGCCCCGATATCCATCGACGTCGCGCGGATCGCGCGACCGAGCTTCGAGCGCGTGAGCCACGCCTGCATGATGCCCGTGATCGCGAGCGCGACGACCAGCGTCCACAACTTCGTCCAGGCGACCGTTACCGGCCCGAGTGCGAAATTGGAGCCGAGATATGCGGGCGTGACCGCTTTTGAATCGCCGTGGAAGATCAGGAGCGCCGCGTTGACCAGCAGCAACGAGAGCCCGAACGTCAGGAGAAACGTCGTCAAGATCGGCGCGCGCACGACGAAATTGATGATGTATTTCTGGACCGCATAGCCGAACGCGAACATCACCGCAAAGGCGATCGGGACCGTTAAAAACGGATCGATATGAAACGCCGCGAACAACACGAACGACAGATACGCGCCGAGCATGATGAACGACCCGTGCGCGAGATTGATGATATTCATAATCCCCCACACGAGCGAAAATCCGAGCGCTACGACGGCCAAGATGCCGCCGGTGAGAATCCCGTTGACGAGCACCTGCAGTAAGAGCTGCACGAAGGACTTAGCGCTTCGCCCAATCCGGCGCAGGATACGCGGGTTGCGCGTTCTGCACCGCGGTCGGCCAAACGGTGACGAGGTTGCCGTGCTGAATCTGGTTGACCGCCATCGGTTTGTACACGTTGATGCCGCGGTCGTCGAATTTCAAGATGCCGTAGAACGTCACGACGTTGAGTGCGGCGAGCGCATCGCGCACTTTCTGCGGATCGAGCGAGCCGGCTTTTTCGATCGCGTATTGGAAGGCGAGGCACGTCGCGGACGATTCGGCGTTATGGTAGTCCGGCACGTGCCCGTACTTGGCTTGAAAGAGCTTGGCGTATTCCGCGGAGCTCGTGATAAAGCCGGGCGCACCCTTGTACTTCGCGGTCGGCGACCATTGCGTGCCGCCGAGAACGTAATTCGCGTCGTTGCCGAGCGATTTGCGGAAATCCGGCGTATCGGGTCCGACGGAATAGCCGTACGCTTTGGCGAGCACGTTCTGCTCTTTGAAACCTTTCTGCAGCAGCAGGGCGTCTTGCAAATGGCCGCCGTTGAGGATGATATCGGGATTGGCCGCCTTGATCGCGCTGACGATCGACGAGACGTCGGTCGTATCCGCGGGGTACTTGTTGTTATAGACGACTTGGAGACCGTGGCGCTGCGCGTACTCCGCGGCACCCGAGGCAACTTCGGTGGAAAAGAGATCGTTGGCTGCGACGACGGCGACCGTCTTCGGCCGCACTTTCTGATGGAGCGTCATATCGATGACGCCTTCGAGGTACCGCTTCGCGGGCGAGAGCACGGCGAAGATAAATTTAAAGCCTTGACTGAAGATTTTTTCCGAACTGCCGTTGCCTTCGACCATCGGAACCTTATAGCGCTCCGTAACGGCCGCCGACGCGAACGACGTTGCAGAACCATACGGTCCTAAAATGAAATTCACATGATCTTGATTGATGAACTTTTCGACCAGCTTCGCGGAGGTCTGAGCGTTCGTCTCGTCGTCGGCGTACTGAATCTCGACTTTATACGTCTTGCCCCCGGCTTTGATGCCGCCGTGCGCGTTGACGTAATCTTTCCAAAATTCATAGCCTTCTTTGGTGAGCACGCCTTCGCGGGCGTCACGACCCGTCGCAGCGAGCGCTGCGCCGAAGACGATGGTGTTGCTATCGGCGGCTCGTACCGGCGCCGGGACGACCGCTACGCAGGCTGCGGCGAGCGCCAGTGAGACGAGTGAACGAGAAACGGACAAACGGAAAACCTCCACGGAAACGTGACGGTGTCGTTGCTACGCCTTTCGGTCGCATGGCGCCCGCCAGGGTAAGCGGCGTTACGCGTTTCGAACGGTTCCGTAGTGAAGTTTCCATATATAGGCTCGCGCGCGCTCGACGGCTTCAGAGCCGCTTGTCGTGCCGTACGCATCGATGAGCGCGCTGCCCACGATGGCACCGTCGGCGATCGCGCAGGCGCGCGCTACGTGCTCCGGCGTCGAAATACCGAACCCGATCGCCAGCGCTACGTCGCTCACGCGCCGTAAGGCCGCAACGCGCTCGGCGATCCACGGAAAATCCGGCTCCTTCGAGGCGCTCGTTACGCCCAGCCGCGAAACGAGATACGTGAAGCCGTCGCTGGCCCGGGCGAGCGTCGCCGCACGCGCGGGCGGGGTCGTCGGCGCGACGAGCAACGGAAACGCGAGGCCGTGCGCGGCGAACGCGCTGCGGATCTCGACTGACTCTTCGAGCGGCATGTCGGGTACGATCGCGCCGCAGATGCCGGCGCCGGCCAGCGTTCGGGCGAAGCGCTCGAGTCCGTACTGCATGACCGGATTGAAGTACGTGAACATCAGAATCGGAGGTGCGCCGCGCCGCTGGGCTTGCGTCGCGATCGCGAGCGCGTCGTCGATCGTGGTACCGCCATCGAGCGCGCGCTGAGCGGCCGCCGCAATCGTCGGGCCGTCCGCGAGCGGGTCGCCGTACGGAATGCCGAGCTCGATGATGTCGGCGCCTGCGGCACCCATCGCCTCGACCATCGCCTGCGAGGTCGCGCGATCGGGATCCCCCGCGCACAGATACGGAACGAGCGCGCCGCGCCCGGCCGCCCGGGCCTCCGCGAAGGCCGCCGCGATGCGCGCCGTGCCGGTCACCGTCGCCGCCGTCACCGCACGACCGGCGCGAGTTCCGCTTCGCGGGCGCGCGCCGCTTCGAGCTCGCCGATTTGACGCGTATCCTTATCGCCGCGACCGCTGAGATTGACCAGCACCAACCCGCCGGGACCGCGCTCCACCGCGAGCTTCTCCGCGAAAGCGAGCGCGTGGGCCGTTTCGAGTGCCGGAACGATGCCTTCGCGCTCAGCACAGCGATGGAAGGCCGCGAGGGCTTCATCATCTGTTGCGGAGACATAGACCGCGCGGCCGGAATCTTTGAGATACGCGTGCTCGGGACCCACGCCCGGGTAGTCGAGCCCGGCGGAGATCGAGTGCGTGTTCTTCACTTGCCCGGCCGCCGTCTGCATGACGTACGACCGCGAGCCGTGCAACACGCCGATCGTCCCCACCCCGAGCGTCGCGGCCGTGTCGGCGGCGTGTAAGCCATGACCCGACGCCTCAACGCCCCAAAGTCTGACCTCCGGATCGTCCACGAAGCCGGCGAAAATACCCATCGCATTGCTCCCGCCCCCGACGCAGGCGACGATGTCGGTCGGTAGACGACCGTAGCGATCGAGCATCTGCGCGCGCGCTTCGATGCCGATAACCTTCTGGAATTCGCGCACCATGTACGGGTACGGATGCGCGCCGACGACGCTGCCGATGATGTAGAACGTATCTTCGACGCGCGCCGCCCACTCGCGAAACGCTTCGTTCGTCGCGTCTTTGAGCGTCTGCGTGCCGCCGGTAACGCTGTGGACCGTCGCGCCCAACAGCTTCATCACGTAGACGTTGAGGGCCTGACGTTCGACGTCGAGTGCGCCCATGTAGACGTCGACCGGGATGCCGAGTTTCGCACCGATGGTCGCGGTCGCGACGCCGTGCTGACCCGCCCCCGTTTCCGCGATGATCCGTTTCTTGCCCATCCGTCGCGCCAAGAGTCCTTGGCCAACGGTGTTATTGATTTTATGCGCGCCCGTGTGATTGAGATCTTCGCGTTTGAAGACGAGCGTCGCCGCAGAGCCGCCCCCGACCATTCGCGCGGCTTCCATGAGCGGCGACGGACGGCCGACGAAGTCACGCAAAATCGCGTGGTATTCCGCCCAGAACGATGGGTCCGCGAAGGCGGCCTCCATCGCCACTTCGAGATCGGCGATCGCGCCGACGAGCACTTCGGGCACGAACTTGCCACCGAACATGCCACCGAAATAACCACGCGCGTCAGGCTTCTGCATCGATCTCCCTTACGGCGCGCACGAACGCGCGCATCTTTCTGTCGTCCTTAAAGCCGTCGGTTTCGACGCCGCTGCGAACGTCGACAGCATAGGGCCGCACCGCGCGCACGCAGGCGGCGACGTTCTCCGGCGTCAAGCCGCCCGAGACGACGATCGGCCGCACGCGCGCCAGCGGGGCGACGGTGACCCAATCAAAGGGAACGCCCGTGCCGCCGAGCACCCCGCGCACCGTCGAATCGAAGAGCCAGACTGCGTTCGGATAGCGGTCGAGGTCGGCGACTGCCGGCGCGCGGCCGCCCACGGGCACCCGAGCCGCTTCGTTTTCTGCGAAGTGGTACGCCTTCAGATACGCGTTTCCCGCAGCGGCACGCTCGCACGTTTCGCTCGATTCGGTACCGCTGAATTGCAGCGTGACGCCGCATTCGCGCGCGAAGGCCACGTCCGCCGGATCGTCGTCCGCAAGCACGGCAACCGCATCCACGAACGGGGGTACCGCACGGACGAGTTCGGCGAAGCGCTCGCGCGCGAGCCGGCGCGGGCTCGCCGCGAGGATGAGCCCGACGGCATCGGCCCCGGCTTCCACGGCGAGCGCGATCTCCGCAGGCGACGTCATACCGCACAACTTGACGCGCGTGCGTGCGCTCACGCGCCCGCGACCGCGGCTTTCTTGAGCCGATCGACGAAAACGGCCGGGTCTTCCGCGCGCATCAGCGCTTCACCGATGAGAAATCCACGCGCGCCTTGCGCGTGTAAGCTCGCGACATCGCTCGGCTTATGGACGCCGCTTTCGCTGATGACGAGCGTATCTGGCGGAACGCTCGGCAAGAGGTGCGTCGTCACGCCGAGATCGGTCGCGAACGTGCGCAGATCGCGATTGTTGATGCCGACGACGGAAGGCCCGAGCGCGAGCGCCCGCGCCAGTTCGTCCTCGTCGTGCACTTCGACGAGGGTATCGAGCTCGAAGCGCGCCGCTTCATCGGCGAGTTCGCGCATCGTGCGATCGGAGAGCCCCGCCACGATGAGCAAGATGGCGTCGGCGCCGTACGCCGCGGCCTGCGCGACGTGGTAGCGCGTCGATAGAAAATCTTTGCGCAAGATCGGTTTCGTGCTATGCGCGCGCGCGATGTCGAGATACGAAAGGTCGCCGAGAAAATGGTCCGCCTCGGTGAGGACGCTGATCGCATCGACGCCCGCCCGTTCGTATTTCGCAGCGACGCCCGCCGGATCGAAATTACGCGCGATCAGCCCGACCGACGGCGAGGCGCGTTTGATTTCCGCGATGACGGCCGGCCCGCGGGCTTCGCGAATCGCTCGCGCGAAGCCCCGGCGCTCGCCACGGCGCGCCTCCGCGCGCGCGCTCACGACGGCATAACTTTCGCGCGCCTCCTCGTCGGGCAACGTCGCAGCTTTCGCGGCATAGAGGCGTTCGAGAAAATCGCTCATGCAAACTCCGCTTCGGTCGGCTGCCGCAAGCGTTCGAAGACGGCGAAGGCGGCACCGCTCGTAAGGCTCTCTCGCGCAAGCGCCAGCCCGTCCGCGAGATCCTGCGCGCGTTCCGCGATGACGAGCACGAGCGCCGCATTGAGCGCGACGACGTCGGCGCGCGGCGACCGTTCGCCCGCGAGGATCGCGCGAAGTGCGGCGGCGTTCGCGGCGGGTTCACCGCCCGCGAGGGCGTCCGCGGGAGCCGCAATTCCGAACGCGGCGGGATCGAGCAGCCAGCGCTTCGTGCCCGCGGGCCCGAACTGATAGACGTGCGTCGGCACGTCGCCGGCGACTTCATCGATGCCGCTGGTCGCATGGACGATGGCGCCGCAGTGGCCGCCGAGCGCGGCGAGCGCCTCGCCTACGAGCTCCAGATTACTGGGCGTCGCGACGCCGATCATTTGATGGGTCGCGCGCGCCGGATTCGCGAGCGGTCCCAAAATATTGAAAACCGTTCGCACGCCGAGCTCGCGGCGGATCGGCGCGACTTCTTTCGCGGCCGGATGATAGTGCGGCGCATAGAGGAACGTAAAACCGTCGCCTTCGAGCTGGCGGCGCGCGCGTTCGGGCGAGACGTCGATGGCGATGCCAGACGCCTCGAGCACGTCTGCGCTGCCGCACAAACTCGATGCCGCGCGATTGCCGTGCTTGGCGACGTGCAGCCCACAGCCCGCGACGACGAAGCCGACCGCCGTCGAGACGTTGATCGTTTGCGCACCGTCGCCGCCCGTGCCGCACGTGTCGACGACGAGCGGTAATTCGTGTTCCACGTGCAGCGCGCGCGCTCGCATCGCCTCGGCCGCACCGACGACTTCGGCCGGCGTCTCGCCTTTGGTCGCAAGCGCCGCCAGGACCGCCGCACTTTGTACGGCGCTCCACGTGCCATCCATCATCGAGCCGATCGCGAAGGCCATCGCCTCCGCGTCGAGATCGTGGCCCGCGATCAGCGCACGCAGCAGCGCGCGATAGTCGTTCATTGCAGCGCCTGCGCAGGCGCGTCACTCCGACGGAGCTGCGCGAGAAAGTTCGCGAAGATCTGCGAACCGAGCGGCGTCAGCACGGATTCGGGATGGAACTGCACGCCCGCGATCGCGAGCGTGCGATGCTGTACGCCCTGGATGACGGCGTCGTCGCTCGTCGCATTGGCGCGTAGTTCGGCGGGAAAGGGATGGTGCGCGAGAGCGAGCGAGTGATACCGGGTCGCAGCGAAAGGCGATGGCAAGCCCGCGAAAACGCCCGTGCCGTCGTGCTCGATCGGCGACGTCTTGCCGTGCATGAGCGCCGGAGCGTGCTCGACGACGCCGCCGAAATACTCCCCGATCGCCTGCTGCCCCAAGCAGACGCCCAGTAACGGCCGCTGCGCCGCGATCGCCCAGCCGATCGTCGCCATCGTCTTGCCGGCGTCGCTCGGACGGCCCGGTCCCGGACCGATACAGACCCCGTCGGTCGCGGCGATGAGCTCCGCGGCGAGCCGCTCGTCGTCGTTGCGCACGACGTCGACGACGGCGCCGAGCGATCCGAAAAGGTGCGCCAGATTGTACGTAAACGAATCGTAATTGTCGACGAGTACCAGCTTCACGGGCGCGCGTCCAGTGCGAGCACGTCGCGCACGATGCGCGTCTTCGCGAGGATCTCCTCGTATTCGGCGAGCGGTTCGCTATCGGCGACGATCCCGGCCGACGCTTGCCAATACGCGCGGCCGCCCGCCGTCGCGACGCTGCGCAAGATGATGCACGAATCCATATCGCCATCGAAGTGGATGTGCGCGACGCTGCCGGCATAAAAGCCGCGAGCGACCGGTTCCAGCGTATCGATGAGCTGCATGGCGCGGATCTTCGGCGTACCGGTGACCGTTCCGGCGGGAAACGCCGCGGCGAAGAGATCGAGCGCGTCGCGATCGGGACGCAGTTCGCTCGTGACGTTCGAAACGATGTGCATCACGTGACTGTAGCGTTCGATCACCATCAACTCGTCGACGCGGACGCTGCCCGTCGCCGAGACGGCGCCCAAGTCATTGCGGCCGAGATCGACGAGCATCACGTGCTCCGCCCGTTCTTTTTCGTTCGCCAGCAATTCGGCCGCGATCGCGTTATCGCGCTCCGCCGTCTCCCCGCGCGGCCGCGTTCCCGCCAGCGGCCGAACCCGCGCGCGCGTCCCATCGAGCCGAACTAAGAATTCAGGCGACGCCCCGAACACCGCCCGGCCGCCGGACTCGATATAGAACATGTACGGCGAGGGATTGCGCGTGCGGATCTGGCGATAGAAGTCGAACGGCGTCCCGTCGAGCTCGCACGAGTAGCGAATTCCCAGCTGCAGCTGATAGACGTCGCCTTCGAAAATCGCGTCTTTGGCACGTCCGACGCGCTCGAGATACGCCTCTTTCGAAAGCGACTGTGCGACCGGGCCTTTGGCGCGAACGTTCCCCGGAATCGTCGGTCGAACGCCGAGCAACTGCGCGATATACGCATCGAGCCGCGCCTCGATCGCCGTTCGCTCGGCCGCCTCTCGCCCGAAGCCGATCAACGTTACTTTATGGGTAAAGTGATCGAAAACGACCCACGTTCCCGGCACCACGACGAGCGCATCGGCGAACGCGACGTCCGCCGGCAACTTCGGCCCGATCCGTTCGAGCACGCGCGCCGCGTCGTACGTGAACACACAAACCGCACCACCGGCGAATGGCAGACCCGCCGCGTCGAGGCGATACGCACCCACGAGCGACCGAATATTCGCGAGCATATCGGGGTCATCGTCGAACGAGGCCGACTCCAAATAATCGAGCCCGATAAACGAATACCGCGCGATGCGGTCCGTGCCCTCGACGCTCTCGAGCAAACACGAACGCCCCGGCGTTGCCAGGGCGAGATACGCGGAGATCGGCGTCAACGCATCCGCAACGAACTCGCGCACGACCGGCACGAGCTGTTGCGGACGAATACTTGTACGAGACATCATCGATTAAAAATCGGCTACTGCAACAGGGCAGGCCTCTCGCCCGCCAGTCGCCACGAGCGGTACGACCTTAACGAACGAGCTCGAGGATCGAAAGTTCGGCGGCGTCGCCGGGACGCACGCGCGTTTTCATGATGCGCGTGTAGCCACCGGTGCGGTCCTTCATCGCCGGGCCGATCTGGTCGACGAGCTTCTTCGTGACGGCCGGTTCGAGCAGATACGATGCGACGAGACGGCGGGAGTGGAGGTCGCCGCGCCGCGCCTGGGTGATCAAGCGCTCCACGACTTTGGAGATTTCTTTGGCTTTGGACGTCGTCGTTTCGATCTTCTCGTGTTTGAAAAACGAGGTCGCAAGGCTGCGGAGCAGGGCTCGCCGCGGACCTTGAGTTCGGTTGAGGCGCTTGCGCGCGATCTGGTGCGGCATCGTTCGCTCCTAGAGAGACTGGCGCAGCGAGAGGCCGCGCTCTTCGAGAACTTGCTTGATTTCGTCGAGCGACTTCTTGCCGAAGTTGCGCATCTTGATGATCTCGTCTTCGCTCATATCGAGCAGTTCGGAAACCTTCGAGATGCCGGCGCGCTTGAGGCAGTTGAACGAACGCACCGAAAGGTTCAGCGTCTCGACGGGGACGTCCCATTCGCTGGTCGGCGCGGCCGCGGGCGGCTTCTCTTCCTGCGTGAAGTTTACGAACAAGTCGAGTTGATCTTGCAGGATCGTCGCAGCGGTCGAGAGCGCGTCGTCGGGAGTGATCGAGCCGTTGGTTTCGATCTCGATCGTGAGCCGGTCGAAGTCGACCGACTGTCCGACCCGCGTATCGTCGACGGTGAAATTGCATTTACGAATCGGCGAGAAGATCGAATCCATCGGAATGAGCCCGATCATGTGCTCGACGTTTTTCTGTTTGTCGGCGGTTACGTAGCCGCGCGACTTTTCGATGCCGATCTCCATCTGCAACTTCGCAGCTTTCGTCGTCATGGTCGCGATGTGGTAACCGGGCTGGAGTATCTCGACCTCGGAATCCGGCGTCACGTCGGAGGCCGTCACTTCTTTGGCGCCGCTAACCGACAACGTGAGCACTTTGGGCTCGTCGGAATTGAGCTTGATCGGTAAACCCTTAAGGTTGAGAAGCAGGTTCGTCGTGTCTTCGACGACGCCCGGAATGGTCGAAAATTCGTGCAGCACGCCGTCGATCTTGACGTACGTGACGGCCGCGCCCGGAATCGTCGAAAGCAGCACGCGTCGCAGCGAATTGCCGAGCGTAATGCCGAAGCCGCGCTCGAGCGGTTCGATCACGAACTTCGCGTAGTTATCGCGGCGCTCGCGAACTTCGATCGTGGAGCCTTGGGTCGTGTCGAGGGCGTTCATGTTCTAGCGATGTCCTTTACCTGCTTACGTTATCCGCAGTCCACCCGGACCCCGATCCCACGCCTAGCAGCAGTGTGTTATTTATGTTTGCGGTCGTTCTTCGACGTTAGCAATGCGAGGGTCGTCGCCGCCGGTCGCTGGCGAGGAGCCTAAGGAGGAGCCGAGGACCGAAGTGTGCGGCATGCAGGTGGGGTCCGTAGCGACACCGTCGGGCGGCCGACGGCGGTGATGCCCTAGCGAGAGTAGTATTCGACGATGAGCTGTTCGTCAACCGGCGTATCGATTTGTTCGCGAGATGGGAGCCCCGACACCGTGATCGAAAGCTCGGGTTCGTCGAACGAAAGCCATTCGGGATGCGGACGCGCCTTGGCGTATTCGGCGTTGGCCGCAAAGACGAGCGACGTCTTGGACCGATCGCCGACGGTGATCGTGTCGCCGGGCTTTACGAGAAAGCTCGGGATGTTGACAATCCGTCCGTTCACGCGGAAGTGGCGGTGGGTCACGAGTTGACGCGCTTGCGCACGGCTCATCGCGAAGTTCATCCGATAGACGACGTTGTCGAGGCGGCGTTCGAGGAGTTGGAGGAACGTCTTACCGGTTTGCCCCGGGACGCTCGCGGCTTCGCGAAAGTAGTTCTCGAACTGCGTTTCGAGCACGCCGTAATAGCGGCGCATCTTCTGCTTCTCGCGCAGCTGACGGCCGTATTCCGATACCTTCTGACGGCTCGGCTTACCTTGGGTCTTCTGGCCGGGCGCGGTGCCCCGACGCTCGACGGCGCACTTTTTCGAGAGGCAGCGATCGCCTTTGAGGAACAGTTTGATCTTCTCGCCGGTCTTGCTGGTCGCGGTTTCGCGACGGCAGAGACGGCAGACGGGACCGGTATAACGTGCCATACTTTTCCTATTAGACCCGACGCCGTTTCGGCGGACGGCAGCCATTGTGTGGAATCGGCGTCACGTCTTTAATTAACGTGATCTCAAGACCAGCGGCTTGGAGCGAACGAATCGCGGCTTCGCGGCCCGCGCCCGGACCTTTGACGTAGACTTCGGCGGCCTTCATGCCGTGATCCATAGCCTTCCGCGCCACGGCTTCGGCTGCCATCTGCGCGGCAAACGGAGTCGATTTCTTAGAACCCTTGAAGCCGAGGTTGCCGGCGGATGCCCAGGCGATCACGCTGCCCTGATTGTCGGAAATCGTTACGATCGTATTGTTGAAAGACGAGTGGATGTGGGCTACGCCCGATCCAACGTTTTTAAACTCGCGCTTCTTACGCGTCTTGGTCTGCTTCTTGGCGGCCACTGGTGCTCCAGATTTTTATCTTGCCCCGCGTAGCGAACCCGGGGTGTCGTCGCCTCGACCAGGGTCCGCGCGCCTCGTGTGCCGAGCGGCGGACTCGAGTCTGATCCCGGATGAACGGCGAAGACATCCGGTTAACGCCCGACGGCGTGGCCAGCCCTCCGGAAGGACAGCCGACACGACACTATACCGGAAAAGGCCCCACATCGTCAATCGTGATTTCTCGATGCGTACGGGTACAGACGCGTTGATGCACCAAGGAGGACTTTTATGAAATCGATTCATTTTTCGGCAACCGCGGTGGCGTTAGCGACCGCCATCTCGATGCCAATGGCGGGCATGGCCGCGCAGAGCACCGATCATCGCACCTTCGACGGAACCGTCGTCCACGTCTCGACGCTCAACGTGAAAGTCAAAGGCATGGAGGGTGGAAAAGAGCAGATCCTAAGTTTCGTCTACCTTCCGCGTTTTGGCAAAGCGAGCCCCATCTACAAAGTCCATGCGGGAGAATTCGTGCGGGTGACCTACGATCAGAAAGGCGGGGGCGCTCGCCACGTGGACAAGATTACGCCGCAAAAAATCGGAAAAGGCATGAAAATGTAGTTCGGCGCGTCGCCCAGGGAGAGGTCTGGCAGCAATGCCGGGCCTTTTTTTGCGCTGCGTCACGCTCTGCCCGATGGCGGCGTAGCGCGGCTGTGTCGATGCTTACACTCCCCCGAAATCGCTCCGGCAAGCTCACATACGGCCCGATTCTACTAACGATCGGGCACGCGACGTGCTCGCACCACGCCGTTGGAGATCTGCCGCACTCATGCTTGCTCTGGGAACCCGATTTGGAACGATCTTCGCGGCGCTGGCGCTTACGGCAATCGGATCGACGGCGGCTTCTGCCGCCGATCGGTTCGCCGACGGCGCGATCACGATTCGCGCATCGGGCGCAACGACCGACGGAATCGGTTCCGGCACGATCGTCGCGCGCAACGGCACGACGATTCGCGTATTGACGGCGAAGCACGTCGCGACGTTCGGCACCCTCAGCATTCGCTTCGACGATGGGACCCGCGTGCCGGCACACGTTTTGAGCGTCATGCCCGATCAGGACCTAGCGATCGTGGAGGCGGACGTTCCGGCCGCGCTCGTGCCCGCGCTCCACGCAGCCACGGTCGCTTCGCCGCGTACGCAGGACGCCATTCACGTCTGGGGCAGCGGCGTCAACGGACGCGCGTTCGAGCCGGGTGCGGTCGGCAGCGTCGGCACGGACTTACCGGACGGCGCGGCCCGCGGCCGTTACGCACTGGCGTGCAGCCTTTGCCATGAGGGCGATTCCGGGGGCGGCGTGTTCGATAGCCAGGGTCGCCTGGTCGGCGTGTACATCGGCTATTTCGGCACGGCTGCCCAGCGCATCTCCGTGGCGGAATTACCGCTTGAGGCGACGCGAGTCGCACGAGCGACGGCGTTCCCGATGACGATCGCCCGCGCGCGCTGATCTATGCCCGCCTGCGCGTCGCGTTGTCCGCCGGGTCGCCGCCGCTTCGACCGGCTGCTCGAGGCGTCTGACAGACCGCAGAAAGCCCCCGAATTGCTGCCGGGCTACGTCGTAGCACTCGCAAGACGCCCCTTCGAGCCCCGAGCGGTCGACGATGGTTATGACTCCGTGGCCGTACCGGATGAACCCGGCATTCTGCAGCGTCCCGGCGGCGATCGTAACCCCGGAGCGCTGCGTGCCGAGCATCATCGCTAAGTATTCGTGCGTCAACTTGATCTCCGTCGAATCGACGCGGTCTTCGGTCATGAGCAACCAGCGCGCGCAGCGTTCGTACACGCTATGGAGCCGATTGCAAGCGGCGAGCTGCCCGAGCATATTCACATACGCTTGGACGTAGCGGTCCAGTAACTGGCGAAAATTGATATCGGCCTTCAGCGACTCGAAAAGGGCCACGTCGATTTTGAGTGCCGCACCGGGAACCTGACAGTACGACTCGTTCGCACTCGTCGTGGCGCCCAATAGCAGCGGAATGGCCGAGACGCCTTCGCGGCCGATCGTTCCTACTTCGATCTGACTGCCGTCTTTCATCCGAGTGACGATCGACAGAACGCAGTCGATGGGGAAAAAGATGTCGTGAATCGGCTCCTCGGGCCGATAGATTTCATATTTCACCGGAAGGTGCACGAGCGTGCCGCCGGCGACGACGGCAGCAACTTCCGGCCCTTTCAGGCCGGTCAGAATTGCGTTTAAGTGCAGGGCTTCCGCCGAGAGCGTCGTTGACCCCGACCGTACGGGAACCGGCATATTTCTTCTCTTTTTATTGGCGCCTGGGTGTGGCCGGCATTGCGGCCTCCTGTTAATCCGTCTAAATTTTACCGAATCTTTATCTACCATATCCCGCCAAGCTTACGGGCGCAAGGAGTTATGCTGCGCACGCCGAGCGTTAGTTTCCACGACGGCTGGATGTGACGCCGCCCACAATAGCGGATAAGCGAGCCTTTTTAAATCGGGATCTGAGTTGGCGGTCGGTCATAAGGTTAAAACGGCACAGACGGTGCGCTTCGTTTACTACATGCTCGAACCGTGGCAAACGTGCACGTCCTTTCGTTTCACGGCGAGATCGATATATCGCGGAAGCGTTGGCTCGAGAAAGAGCTGGGACAGATCGAGCGATTCGGTCCCAACGCCGTCACGATTCTCGATTTGACCAACGTGCGTTATCTCGATACGACGTTTCTCAACGCCTTGATCCGGATTGCGGCGCACGTCTCGAAACAGCAACAGCAGAGCAGCGTTTGCGTCGTTGCGCCGCACGGAAGATTGAGTTCGCGTCTATTTGAGGTCGCGGATCTCGATAGCCGCTTTCGGATGTTCGACGACGTGTCGTCGGCCCGCCGCTACGCCTCCGCGCCATAAGCTGGCCGCAGAGCCGCTTATGCCGGATCTCCGGCCGTGGACGAACCGCTGCAGCGAGCTGGGCACGAGACAGCGCACGCAGGAGCCACAGGAAGACGATCCTGTGCCATGCGGGCGAGCCTCGGTATCTCAGCGGCGGTCGGGAAATTGCAATTCGTCGCCCAACACTGCCTGCGATGATGCCGACTCATTATCTCGCTCTGCTGACGTCGTGCCTGGCCGTCTACGGTTGCGGCTCCCGTGCGGCGGGGAACCCGCCCCCGCAGACGCTCGCGCCGGATACGATTCGAATCGTCGCCATCGAGCGCGTGTATGGCGACCTCGCGCACCAGCTCGGCGGATCCCGCGTCGACGTCCGAACGATCTTGAACAGTCCGAGCGCCGATCCACACGCGTACGAACCGACGGCACGCGATGCCGATGCCGTCGCTGCCGCCGACATCGCGATCGAGAACGGACTCGGTTACGATGCCTTCGCAGATAAACTCATCGCCGCATCGCCTCGCGATGTGCGCACGGTCATCGACGTCGGCACGATCGGCGGACATCGTACGGGCGATAACCCGCACGTTTGGTACGAACCCGCATCGTTACGAACGTTCTGCGACGCACTCTCAGTGGAGTTGATTCGGCGAAGCGCCGGGGAGCGTCGCGAGATCACGCGACGGCGCGATACGATCGACGGCTGGATCGCGCGGTATTCGAAACGACTCGAGGCACTGGGCCGGCATCATCCGCGGGCCCGCGTCGCGATCACGGAACCCGTCTTCGACTACGTCTTACGAGCCGCAAACATCGCGATAGCGACCCCGCCGTCGTTCTCGCATGCGATCGAAGAAGGCAACGATCCCGCGCCACAAGACGTCGATACGATGCGAGCGCTGCTCGCGGGGCGCCGCGTCGCCGCGTTCGTGTACAATCGACAGACGGTCGAGCCGAGCACGACACGCCTGCTCGATGTCGCGCGCGCCGCGCGTGTCACCGTCGTACCGATCACGGAGACGCTGCCGGCGAACGCTCGGACGCAAGATTGGATCGATGGCGAGGTCGCGGCGCTCGAACGCGCCCTATAGAGCGGTCATGCGACCGCGGTACCCGCGAGAACCGTACGCTCGCAGAACGATCCGAAACTTTCACCCGGCTCCCGTTCGAGTTTGAAGCCGACGAAAAGCTCGCCGAGGACCCTTGCGAGCTCGCTACCGGGCACGAGTTCCCGGTACACGCGATTGAGGCGCGTCGATTCGATATTGCCGCCCAAGTGAACGTTGTAGCGATCGGCGCTCACGCCGACGAGTCCGATCTCCGACATATACGGACGCGCGCAGCCATTGGGGCAGCCGGTCATGCGAATCGCAATCGGCTCGTTCGCAAGGCCGAGCTCCGCAAGCCGAAGTTCGAGGGCATCGACGAGCGCCGGTAGCGCGCGCTCGGCTTCGGCGAGAGCGAGGCCGCACGTTGGCAACGCAGGGCACGCCATCGCATGACGCTCGAGCAGACTGATCGTCTCGATCGGCCGCACGCCGCGCGCGCTCAGAATCGCCTCAATCGCCGTACGCGCCTCGCGCGGGACGTCGACGATCAGAACGTTCTGCTGCGGCGTAAGCACGATGTCGAGATCGTAGCGCGAGACAATGTCGTACAACGCAGCTTTGAGCTGCAACGTCGCATCGTCCTTGACCCGCCCGTTCTCGACGTTGAGCCCGATAAAGAGACGGCCATCGCCCTGTTCGTGCCATCCGAGATAGTCGCGCAGCACCCATGCAGGCAACGGCCGGAACGGCGCGAGCGTCTTGCCGGCGTAGCGTTCGACTTCCGCGCGGAACCAGGTCAGGCCACGGTCGGCAATCGTGTACTTCAGGCGCGCGTGTTTGCGATTCGTGCGATCGCCGTAATCGCGCTGCACTTCGACGATGGCGCGCACGACCGTAAGCAGATCCGCAGGTTCCACGAACGCGAATTCATCGGCGAGCCGCGGAAACGTATTGGGCTTGCGGTGCGTCATGCCGAGTCCGCCGCCGACGTAGAGATCGTAGCCGAGTAAGACGTCGACCTCGCTCAGTATCGGCACGACGCCGATGTCGTTGGTGTAAATATCGACCGAATTATCGCCCGCGACCGCCGTCGCGATCTTAAATTTCCGCGGCAGATATGCGTCTTTGTAAAGCGGATCGGCTTCCGTCTCGCTCGAGTGCCTCAGCTCGCCGTCCTGCCAAATCTCGTAATAGCCGGCAGTGCGCGGGGTGAGCAGTTCGGCGATCGTATGCGAACTCTCGCGCGCGATCGCGTAAGCCTTCGTCGCGAACGGCGCCGCGGGCGCCATGACGTTGCGGTTGATATCGCCGCAGGCTCCAAGCGTCGAGCCGAGCGTCTCGTTGATCGTGGCGATCACTTCTTTGAGATCGGTCTTGTGCACGCCGTGAAGCTGGAAGCCCTGCCGCGTCGTCACGCGCATCGTTCCGTTGCCGTGCGTCTCCGAAAGATCGGCGAGCGCGAGGAACAGCGGGCCCGGAACGTACCCCCCCGGACTCTTCGTGCGCAGCATGAACGAGTACGCCTTCTCGGGCCGCTCGCCGTCGGGACGGCGTTGCGACTTACGCGCGTCACGATCTTCTTGCTGGTAGATGCCGTGAAACTTCAGCAATTGCGCGTCGTCGTCGCCGAAGCGTGGCGTCGGCTGTGCGAGCTCCTCGGCGATGGTGCCGCGCAGGCCGCGACTCGCTTTTTTGATATGCTCGACTTTTGATTGGTCCGCCACGATACACGTGCTCCAGGAGGGAATAGGAATAAAAAAAACCGCCCGGCCGGCGGCTCCTTCGTATCGCCAAATGCGATACGTGACATACAGAAGGTCGCCGCTAAGCCATCATGCGTCGGAACAGAGTAGACAACAGCGGCAGACGATTTCCATACGACGCATAAATAGCATAGGTCGGTACGAAAATCCTATGACAAAAGGAGATCGCGTTTCCCGCGTTAGCCCAGTCGGAAGGCCGACGGCATCGCCGTCGACCTTTCGACTGAAGCGGGGCAGGGCCACGAAACGCCGCCTCCCTATTTCTTAGTGGCCTTTTTCTTCGCGCCGACCGTCTTTTTGGGGCCCTTCCGCGTGCGGGCGTTGGTCTTCGTGCGCTGCCCGCGGACGGGCAAGCCGCGGCGATGCCGTAGACCGCGATAACAGCCGATATCCGTAAGACGCTTGATGTGGCCCGCGACCTCGCGGCGCAGATCGCCTTCGACCTTGATCTGGCCATCGATCGCGTCGCGCAGCTTCTTTTCGTCGTCTTCGGTGAGGTTCTTCACGCGCGTGTTCGGATCGATGCCCGCACGCACGAGCAGCTTTTGCGACGTTGGAAGCCCGATGCCGTAGATGTACGTGAGCGCGATCTCGATGCGTTTCTCACGCGGAAGATCGATGCCGGAAATACGTGCCATTAACCCTGTACCTGCTTGTGCTTCGGGTTAGCCTCGCAGATGACGCGGACTTTCCCCTCGCGACGGATGACGATGCATTTTTCACAAATGCGCTTGACGGACGGTCTGACTTTCATGATACGTTCCTGTACGGTGCGATGCGAACTACGCGGCGAGTTCGGCGTCGGGGCGGTAGCGAGCGACGTCGAGTTCCATGAAATCGTTCTCGCGGAGCGTCAAAATGCGCGGACCGCCGTCGGTCAACGCGATGGTATGCTCGAAGTGAGCCGCTAGCTTACCATCCGCAGTCACGACCGTCCACCCGTCCTTGAGGGTTTCGACGTCGTAGGTGCCTTCGGTAATCATCGGTTCGATGGCGAGCACGAGCCCGGGGCGCAGCACGATGCCCTTCCCCGCTTCGCCCCAATTGGGGACCTGCGGTTCCTCGTGCATCTTCGTACCGACGCCGTGACCGACGAGCGCGCGAACGACGCCGTAGCCGTGAGCTTCGGCGTGAGCTTGGACGGCGTGGCCGATATCGGAAAGGCGGTTGCCCTGCTGCATGGCGGCGACGCCGAGCATGAGCGCTTCCTGCGTTACGCGCAGCAATCGCTTCGCCTCCACAGAGACGTTGCCAAGGGCGACCGTGGCGGCCGTATCGGACACGTAGCCCTCGAACGTCGTGCCGATATCGATGGAAAGAATGTCGCCGTCTTTGAGGACTTGGTTGCCCGGAATACCGTGCACGACGACCTCGTTGACCGACGCGCAAATCGAAGCCGGATAGCCGTGATATCCTTTGAACGTCGGAATCCCCCCGCGCTCGCGAATGCCCTTCTCGGCGAGGCGATCGACTTCGCGCAGCGTCATCCCCGGCTTCGCCGTTTTGAGGAGCATGGCGAGTACGGCCGATGTGATCTTCCCGCTGCGGCGCATGATCTCGATTTCGCGCGCGGACTTCATCGTGATCATGCCGGCTCCGTGCCAGCGGGCAAATCGAGCGCCCCGAAGACGGCGCCCGTAACTTCATCGATCGCGCCGAGGCCATCGATTCGCTCGAGCAAACCGGTCCCGGCGTAGTAGTCGATGAGCGGCTTCGTTTTTTCGTCGTAGGTCGCGAGCCGGTCGAGAACGACGTCGCGCGTGTCGTCGTGGCGCTGGACCAGCGGCTCGCCGTCGTCATCGTCGATGCCGGCCGTTTTCGGCGGGTTGAAGACGGCGTGATAGGTGCGCCCGCTGCGCGGATTCGTCCAACGTCCCGTCAGGCGGGCGACGAGCGTGTCGCGATCCGCGTCGAACAGGAGCACGGCCGTGAGCGGAAGGCCCATGCGCTGCAGCATCTCGTCGAGGGAGACCGCCTGACCGACGGTACGCGGAAAGCCGTCGAGGATGAACGAGGACCCCGTCGAGCCCGCAGCCGACCCGAGTTCGCCTTCCATCATGCCGACGATCACGTCGTCGGGCACGAGACCGCCAGCGTCCATGAAGGCCTTGGCCTCCAGGCCCAGCGCCGTCCCGCGAGCAACGTTGGCGCGGAGCATGTCGCCGGTAGAAATTTGGCGGAAACCGTAGCGCTCCTGGAGCATCTTGGCCTGCGTGCCCTTGCCGGCACCCGGGGGCCCCAAGAAAACGACGCGCACCGCACGCGACGACGTCACCATGTGCCCGGGCGCGCGATTCATCGCTTGATAAATCCCTTATAGTCGCGCATCGCAAGCCGTGCTTCGATTTGCGTCATCGTGTCGAGCGCCACGCCGACGACGATCAGCAGCGAGGTGGAACCGAGATAGAACGTCGTGACGCCAAGCCCGTGCTGCAGGGTGGAAGGCAGGATCGCAAGCAGCCCGAGGTAGATCGCGGCGACGGTCGTGATGCGCAGTAAGATGCGCCGGATATAGTCTTCCGTCGGAGCGCCGGGACGGATCCCCGGGATGAACGAGCCGCTTTTTTTGAGGTTATCCGCGATGTCTTTTACGTTCACGACGATCGAACTATAGAAGAACGTGAACACGACGACCAGCAAGAAATACGCGAGATTGTAGAGGAGGCTGTTGGGACTAAAGTAGGTCTGCAATGCGAGTGAAAATGCGGTGGTGTTCGAGGGAATGCCGAGCGGCCCGAGGTTGAGATACGTCGGCGCGATCTGCGAATGCTGGAACCACGAGAGCGCCTGTTGCGGTAAGAGCAAGATCGAGATCGCGAAGATGATCGAGATGACGCCCGAGTTGTTGAGGCGCAGCGGAATGTAACTGGACCGGCCCGCGAACATCTTGCGCCCAACGACCCGGCGCGCTTGTTGCACCGGGATGCGCCGCTGGCCCTGATACATGAAGATGATCGAGACGATCGTGAAGAGCGAGATCGCCAGGAACAAGACGAGGCCGAGGACGTTGAGGCCCTCTTTCTGGCCCGCCTGAATCGTCTGTGCCACGTACGTCGGGTAGCGCAACACGATGCCGATGAAGATGATCAGCGAGACACCGTTGCCGATACCCTTATCCGTCATTTGCTCGCCGAGCCACATGAGGAACAGCGTACCGGCAACGAACGCGATCACCGCGTAGGCGACGAACCATGCCGAATTATCGTAGAAAACGCCGGCGCGACTCATGTTGATCGACATCGTCGTCGCCTGCACGACTGCGAGCACGATCGTAAGCCAGCGCGTGTATTGACTGATCGTCTTGCGGCCTTCTTCGCCGCCTTTCTTCGCGAGTTCTTCGAGCTTCGGCAAGACGACCGTCATCAGTTGCATGATGATCGACGCGTTGATGTAGGGCGTGATACCCATCGCGATAACCGAGAGCTTTTGGAGCGCTCCACCCGACAAGAAGCCGAGGAAGTTATAAAACGTGCCGCCCTTGAGCAGTTCTTGCCAATGCCGTTCGTCGACGCCGGGCAACTGCACGTGGATCATGAATACGAAGAGTGCGAACGCGCCCAGCAAAAAGAGGACGCGCTTGCGAATATCCGGGACCAGGAGTGCGGCGCGCAGGTTCTCGAGCAAGGGCTAGTGTTTCGCCTGAAGCTTTTTGCCGGACATCGAAACTTCGTCGACGATGGGGCCGAAGTCGGCGCCTGCAGCGGTCAGCGCCTCGCGCGCCGTGGCAGAAAAAACGACGTCGCGGAATTTGAGGCCCTGCGGCAAGGTCTTCGCCTCTTTGTTGCCACCGAGAATTTTGATACCGTCGGGGGCTTTCGTCACCAGTTTTTTCTTCATGAGCGATTCCGGGGAGACTTCGACTGCCGCATCCCACTCGGCCAAAGCCGAAATATTCACGACGGCGAGCGTCGTCCGAAAATGACCGATATCGCGCGCTTTTTGCGAGTAACCGCGTTTATGCGGCAACCGGCGGGCCCACGGCGTCTGACCGCCTTCGAAGGCCGGACCTTTACCGCCGCCGGAACGGACGGTTTGCCCTTTGCCGCCCTCGCCGCCGGTCTTGACCATGCCCGAGCCGTGGCCGCGACCGACGCGCGTGCGCTTCGGACGCGCGCCCTTGTTCTCGCGCAGCGCAGCGAGTGACGTACCGGAGGCGACGGTCTCGAGACCGTTGCCGCGCGCGACGGACGGCGCGGATTTCTTCGATGTGGATTCTGCCATGGGAACCTCTAGCGATACAGTTCGGCGACGGTCTTGTCGCGCAATTTCGCGATGCTCTCGGCGGTGCGTAGCGAGCGCAGCGCTTCGTACGTCGTCAGGACGACGTTGATTGGGTTCGAGCTGCCGAGCGATTTCGTCAGGATGTCGTGGATGCCCGCGAGCTCGAGGACGGCGCGCATCGGGCCGCCGGCGATAACGCCGGTCCCGGGTGCGGCCGGCTTCATGAACACGCGGCCCGCGCCGACTTGGATCGTCACTTCGTGCGGAATCGTCCGTTCGACCATCGGCACGGTGATCATGGCCTTCTTCGCCTGTTCGACGCCCTTGCGGATCGCCTCGGGGACTTCGCCCGCTTTGCCGATCGCGAAGCCGACTTTGCCTTTACGGTCGCCGACGACCACGAGCGCGGAGAAGCTGAAGCGCTTACCGCCCTTGACGACCTTCGCGACGCGGTTGACGCGCACGACGGTCTCCTCGATGCCCGAATTGTCGCGATCGCGACCACCACGATAATTCACTTAAAACTCCAACCCGGCTTCGCGCGCCGCATTCGCGAGCGCCGCGACGCGACCGTGATACTTCAGACCTGAGGTGTCGAACACGACGGCGTTGATGCCCGCGTCTTTGGCTTTTCTGCCGATCGCCGTGCCGATGAGGCGTGCCGCGTCGACGTTCGTCAAGGACGCGTCGTCGCCGACGAGGCCCTTCTCGCGCGTCGAGGTCGAGACGAGGGTGTGCCCGCGCGCGTCGTCGATGACGGCGGCATAGATGTGGTGCAGCGTGCGATGAATCTGCAGGCGCGGACGCTCGGCCGTGCCGATGACCTTCTTGCGCAAACGCGAGTGCCGCTTGACGCGCTTGACGTTCTTACTCGTAGCGGGCATTTAGATGCGTCCCTTCGGGTCAGCCATTATTTCTTGCCGGCCTTACCAGCTTTGCCGAGCTTCTTGCGCACGACTTCACCGGAATAGCGGATGCCTTTGCCCTTGTAGGGTTCGGGCGGACGCAGGTCGCGGATTTCCGCGGCGACTTGACCGACGCGCTGCTTATCGATGCCGTCGACGTGCACTTTGTTCGTGCCCTCGACCGCAAACGAGATACCGGCTGGGGCCGGATACGAAACCGGATGCGAATAGCCGAGCGTCAAATTGAGATTCTCGCCGGCTTTGGCGGCACGATACCCTACGCCGTTGATCTCGAGGGTCTTACGGAAGCCCTTGGAGACGCCTTCGACCATGTTCGAAACGAGGGTCCGCGTTAAACCGTGTGCCGAACGATGCGGCTTCGAATCGCCGAGACGCTCGACGACGACGTTGCCTTCGTCGACCTTCACGGTGACGACGGGTAAGAAATGCTGTTCGAGTTCGCCTTTGGGACCCTTGACGTGGACCTTGTGATCGCCGACTTCGACGGTCACTTTCTCCGGGATCGCAACGGGAAGCTTACCGATTCTAGACATATCCGATTACCACACGTACGCGAGGACTTCTCCGCCGCATCCTTCGCGCTTAGCGCGTTTGCCCGACATGATCCCCTTGCTCGTCGACATGATGACGAGCCCGAGACCACCGAGAACCTTCGGGATCTCGCCGCGCCCGATATAGACGCGCAGACCCGGGCGGCTGATGCGCCGCAGTCCGGTGATGACTTTTTCTTTTTCGGGGCCGTACTTGAGCGTGACGCGTAAGGTGCCTTGCGGCCCCTCTTCGACGCGCTCGAAGTTGCGGATAAAGCCTTCTTCGGCGAGGATCGCGGCGACCGCAATCTTCATCTTCGAGGCGGGGATATCGACCAGCGGATGGTTCGCGGTATTCGCGTTGCGAATCCGAGTGAGCATGTCGGCGATCGGATCGGTGATGACGCCCACGGCTTACCAGCTCGCTTTCGTGATGCCGGGAATGAAACCGCGATGAGCGTTCTCCCGGAAACAGATGCGGCACATGCCGAATTTACGATAATATCCGCGCGGACGTCCGCACGTGAGGCAGCGGTTGTGCTGCCGCACGGCGAATTTCGGCACGCGTTTCGCGCGTTCGATGCTCGAAGTTTTTGCCATTACTTGGATCCTCCGACAAGGAGTTGCAGCGAAGGTGCGGCGTTTGCGTCGGTGCGCTCTGCTTGCAGCGGGAGACCCATCTGCACCAAAAACTCCGTCGCCTCTTCGTCGTTCTTCGCCGTCGTGACGATCACGATATCCATACCGCGCATTTTGTCGACTCGATCGAAATTGATCTCTGGGAACACGATCTGCTCTTTGAGCCCGAGATTGTAGTTGCCGCGGCCGTCGAACGACTTGCGGTTGAGCCCGCGGAAGTCGCGGATACGCGGGAGCACGATATTGAAAAGCTTATCGAGGAACGTGTACATCCGCTCCCCGCGCAAGGTCACCTTACAGCCGATGGACATACCTTCGCGCAACTTGAATGCCGCGATCGATTTCTTGGCCTTCGTGATGACCGCTTTCTGACCGCTGATCGTCTCGAGTTCTTTGACGGCGACGTCGAGAACTTTCGAGGATTGGATCGCGTCGCCGACCGACATATTGATGACGACTTTTTCCAGCTTCGGCACCATGTGCACGTTCGAATAGCCGAATTTATCGATCATCTTCTTGCGAACGTCGCTATCGTATTTTTCACGTAGTCGCGTTATCGCCATGAGTTAGCGCCCCTTCGCCGGCACGAGGAGATCCTCGCCCGAACGGACCGACACGCGCACCACATCGCCGTTATCCTTGCGGACGCGGCGGACGCGGGTCGGGAGATTGGTTTTAGGATCGATCACTTGCAGCGCGGAGAGTGGAATCGGCGCTTCTTTTTCGAAAATGCCCGCCGACTTCGCGCCGCCGGTGCCTTGCTTCGAGTGACGCTTAACGACGTTAAGACCTTCGACCGTGGCGACGCCGTCTTTGGGGAACACGGCCTTAACCGTACCGCGCTTGCCTTTATCGCGTCCGCGCCGAAGCACGACGGTATCGCCCTTGACGATCTTCGGTTTCTTCACAGCTTCCGGCATGCTAGAGCACCTCCGGCGCGAGCGAGGCTATCTTCAGGAAGCCGCGGTCGCGCAGTTCGCGACAGACCGGCCCGAAAACGCGCGTACCGCGCGGATCGAGGTTGTCTTTCTCGCCTTTAATGATGACGCACGCGTTCTCGTCGAATTTGATGATCGACCCGTCGGGACGCGTCATCGGCTGCGAGCAACGAACGACGACCGCTTTCACGACCTGGCCTTTTTTGACCGCGGCTCCGGGAATCGCGCTCTTAACGGTACCGACGATGATGTCGCCGACGTAGGCATACGGATGCCGCGAGCCGCCCTGCACGTGAATGCAGAGGAGTTCCCGCGCACCGCTGTTATCCGCGACCTTAAGTCGCGTCTCTTGTTGGATCATCGCTATCGCCTACTTCGCGCGCTCGACGACGTCGAGGAGCCGCCAACGCTTGTCTTTAGAAATCGGGCGCGTCTCCATGATGCGCACGGTGTCGCCCGCCTTGGCCTCGTTGTTCGGATCGTGCGCCTTGAAGCGCACCGACTTGCGAACGATCTTCTTATAGGTTGGGTGCGGAACGCGCGTCTCCGTCACGACGACGATGGTCTTATCCATTTTGTCGCTCGCGACGCGACCGAGCTTGATGCGGCGACGCGTCGTACGCGCGTCGCTCTCGGCGCTCGGCGTCGAGATGGCGGGCGTATCCACGTTAGGCTGCTCCATGCTGCTTCGCTTCCGCGAGACGTTTCTCGCTGATGACGGTTTGAATTTGTGCGTACTCGCGCTTGACGGCTTTCACGCGGCTGAAGTCCGAGAGGTGTCCCGTGCGCAGCTGAAAGCGCAAGTTGAAGAGCTGTTCCTTCGTCTCTTTGGCTTTTTGCGTCAGTTCGACGACCGTGAAGTCGCGGAGCTTCGCTAGCTCGTCGTGTTTCACGAAACCGCCTCCACTTCGCTCACGCGCGTGACGAACTTCGTTGCGATCGGGAGCTTGGCCGATGCGAGGCGAAGCGCTTCGCGCGCCACTTCTTCCGTAACGCCCGCGATTTCGAAAAGCACGCGGCCCGGACGAACCACGGCGACCCAAAATTCGGGGTTGCCTTTACCGGAGCCCATGCGGACTTCGGCCGGCTTCTTCGTAACGGACTTATCGGGAAACACTTTGATCCACACTTTACCGCCGCGCTTGATGTGGCGCGTCATGGCGATACGGGCCGCTTCGATTTGACGGCTGGTCATCCACACGGGCTCCAGCGCCTGCAGACCGAACTCGCCGAAGGTCAGCATGTTGCCCGTCAGCGCCTTGCCGGTCATGCGCCCGCGATGCTGTTTGCGCCACTTGACGCGCTTGGGAGTCAGCATGTTATTCCGTCACCTCGGAGGTCGTGTCGAGCTCGGGCCGGTCGTGGGTGCCGCCGCCGGGAGCGGGTTCGGGGTGACTCGCGGTCGGCGCGGTCGAGCCGGCGCCGGGGCGCTCGGCCGCATCGGTCGTATGCTGCGATTCGGGGGTCGGTGAGGAGGTGTCTTGCAAACCCGATGCGAGCTCGGCACCAGGGTTGTGAATTGCGGAGCCGCCGTGCGGAGCGCCGACGGGCGTGCCGTGGGCACCTTCCATCGCGGAGGCGAGCGATGCATGGTCGTGCTCGATTTGGCCGACGGTCGGCAGGACCAACTCGCCGTCTTCCGGCGTCCGGAGAGCGTCGGTCGCGGTACCGGTTCCTCCACGACCACGCCCGCCACGACGATCGTTTCTGCGGTCGCGGAACGTCGCGCGTTCGCCGAGCGGCCGCTCGGGTTTGGTTTCGCGCGGCTGGTCGGGCATGACTTCGCCGCGATAGATCCACACTTTGCAGCCGATACGCCCGTAGGTCGTGAACGCTTCCACGTGCGCGTAATCGATGTCGGCGCGCAGCGTATGCAACGGCACCTTACCATCGTGATTCTGCTCACTGCGCGCGATTTCCGCGCCGCCCAGACGACCCGAAACCATGACTTTCACGCCCTTAGCGCCGGCCTTCATGGTTCGCATGATGGCCTGCTTCATGGCGCGGCGGAACGCGATCCGCTTCTCGAGCTGATCGACGATGTTTTGGCCGACCAGCCGCGCGTCGAGTTCGGGATGCTTGATCTCGACGACGTTGACCTGGACGTTTTTCTGCGTGACGCGCTCGAGACTCTTCCGGATGTCTTCGATGCCGACGCCGCGTTTGCCGATGATGATACCGGGCTTGGCGGTATGCACGATGACGCGCGCCTGATTCGCCCGGCGCTCGATCTCGACTTTTGAAATCGCGGCGGCGCGGGTCAGGCGGCCGAAATACTTCCGGATCGCTTGATCTTCGTGCAGCCACGCTTTGTAATTCTTTTTCTCGAACCAGCGGCTCTCCCACGTGCGCGTGATGCCGAGCCGCAGGCCGACTGGGTGTATTTTTTGTCCCATACGTTACTCCGACGCTCCGTCAGCTTTGGGCTTGCGCGTACGCTTGGGCTGCGGCGCGTTCGCGACGCCGCGACGACGCGTCTCGACGGTCGAGAGCTCGATCGAGGCGCCGGACTTCTTTTTAGGCTGCGATTTCGGCGGCGTGTGGCCGACCGCGATCGTCACGTGCGACATACGCTTGCGTTTGAAGGCGGCCCGGCCTTGCGCGCGCGGATCCAAGCGACGCGTGTACGAACCGCCGGGGCCGCCGTCGACCGTAATCTTCGTAACGAAGAGACCCTCGGTCTCCATATTGTGATTGTTCTCAGCGTTCGCGACGGCGCTCTTAAGCAGTTTCTCGAGCGGCTCGGATGCGAACACGCCGGAAAACTGCAGGAGCACGAGCGCCTCGCGCACGGTGAGACCGCGGATCGCATCGGCGACGCGGCGCAACTTGCGCGGCCCGATGCGAGCGAACTTCAGGTGCGCCAGGGCTTCGGAGCGCGTGACGGTCTGCGTATCGGCCATGATCATTTCACCGCCGATTTCTCTTGGCCCGAGTGGCCCTTGAACAGACGCGTCGGCGAGAACTCACCGAGTTTGTGCCCGACCATATTTTCCGTAACGAACACGGGCACGTGGGTCTTGCCGTTGTGCACGGAGATCGTGTGACCGACCATCTGCGGCACGATCGTACTCGAGCGCGACCACGTTTTGATGACGCGCTTCTCGCGCGTGCTGTTCATCTTCTCGACTTTGGCGAGCAGATGATCTGCGACGAACGGACCCTTTTTAAGTGAACGACCCATTACTTGGCACTCCGCTTGCGGACGATCATCTTCGTTGTGCGCTTATTGCGGCGCGTCTTTTTGCCCATCGTCATCTGGCCCCACGGCGTCGTCGGCGGACGGCCCGAGGTGGACCGCGCTTCACCGCCGCCGTGCGGGTGATCGACCGGGTTCATCGCGATACCGCGAACCGACGGCCGTTTGCCCATGTGGCGAATGCGGCCGGCCTTACCGATGACGACGTTTTCGTGATCGAGATTGCCGAGTTGGCCGATCGTCGCGCGGCAGACCATTAAAATCTTGCGCACTTCGCCGGAGGGCATGCGGACCTGAGCGTACTCGCCCTCCTTCGCCATCAGCTGCGCGGACGAGCCGGCACTACGCACGAGCTTTCCGCCTTCGCCCGGGCGCAATTCGACGTTATGGATGACGGTACCGAGCGGGATATTTTTGATCGGCAGGCAGTTGCCGGTCTTGATGTCGGCGGCATCGCCCGAATAGAGCACCTGCCCGATTTCGAGGCCGACGGGCGCTAAAATATAACGTTTCTCGCCATCTTTGTAATTGAGCAGCGCGATGCGCGCGGAGCGGTTGGGATCGTACTCGATCGCCGCGACCTTCGCGGGGATGGAGTCCTTCTGCCGCTTGAAATCGATGATGCGATACTGGCGCCGCGTGCCGCCGCCCTTGTGGCGCACGGTGATGTGGCCGTTGTTATTGCGGCCGCTGTGCTTCTTCTTGACCTCGACGAGCGACTTCTCGGGCTTCTTCTTCGTGAGGTCTTTCGTATCGATCGTCGTGATGAAGCGCTGACCGGCCGACGTCGGGCGATAACGTTTTACTGCCATACTATCCTACTGCTCGAACGGATTCACGCCGCCCAGTTCGATCTTCTGGCCGGGCTTGAGGGTGACGATGGCTTTCTTCCAGTCCGACTGTTTGCCGGCGGTGCGCACGCCTTTGCGCGCAAAGTTTTTCTTCTTGCCGAGTACGTTCGTCGTATTGATCTTCGTGACGTTAACCTTGAAAATTTCCTGAATCGCGTGCTTGATCTGCGTCTTTGTCGCTCGCGGATTCACTTCGAAGGTGTACTGACTGACGACGGTCCCCGTCATCGATTTCTCGGTGATCATCGGTGCGATCACGATATCGCGTGCGTCCATTATGCCGCCAGCACTTTCTTTTGCACGACGGGGAACGAGCTCTCGAGCTGTTCGAGCGCGGCGGTCGTGAGAACGAGCCGCGCGAAGCCGAGCACGTCTTTGATATCGAGTGCTCCCGTGTGCGTCACGGCGACTTTCTCGAGGTTGTTGCCGATGCGCACGATCGTCGCACCGACGCCCTCGGCTTCGGTCTGCGCGAAGACGACCAGCGTGCGCGCTCCGGACTTCGCGGCCTTCGGCGAGCCGAACAGCAGCGTCGCGAGATCGCGCGTTTTGGTCAAATCGAAACCGTCGGTCGCGAGTACCGTCACGCAGTCGTTTGCGAACCGGTCGGAAAGCGCGGCGCGCATCGCGGCCTTGCGCTCTTTTTTATTGAGGCTGACGATATAATTGCGAGGCTTCGGTCCGAAGACGACGCCGCCGTGGCGCCATTGCGGCGAACGGGTCGAGCCTTGACGCGCGCGCCCGGTGCCCTTCTGCTTCCACGGCTTGCGGCCGCCGCCACGCACTTCGTCGCGACGCTTCGTCGAGGCCGTGCCGGCACGCGGATTACTGAGCTCGCGGAAGACCGCGCGAAACATCACGTTGGATTGACCGACTGGCTTCTTCGCGAACGCTTCCGGCGTCGCGTGGTCGCGCACCGTCGCGCCTTTGGAATCGATAACTTTTGCCATTACTTGCCCTTCGCTGCCTTCGGAGCCGGCGCGGCCTGCTTCGCCTTCGGCGGCCGGACGGCGGCCGAAACGATTACCAGCGCGTTTTTAGGTCCCGGCACCGGGCCGCGAACGAGTAAGAGATTGCGCTCGAGATCGGCGCGGACGATTTCGAGATTCTGATGGGTCGTCCGATCGACGCCGTAGTGACCCGGGCGACGCGAACCGCGATGCGTGTGACCCGAGTTGGTATCGCCGTTGGAACCGGGCTGACGGTGGATCATCTGCCCGTGGGTGCGGCTGCCGCCGTGGAAGTTGTGGCGTTTGATGCCGCCGGCGAAACCATGCCCCTTGGAGATGCCGACCACATCGACGCGGTCGCCCTCCGCGAAGGCATCCACGGCAACCGAGCCGCCGACTTCGGGGGCGCCGTCGATCGAACGACGGAATTCGCGGACGTGCTTCTTGGGCGAGAGGTCGAGCTTCCTGAAGCGGCCGGCTTCGGGCTTCGTGAGGCCGTTTTTCTTCGCGTCCGCGAAGGCGAGCGCGACGGACTCGTAGCCGTCGCTCGCCGCCGTCTTGACCTGCAGTACGGTATTCGGCGTCGCCTCGATGACGGTCACCGGAACGTACCGTCCATCGGCGGTGAATATGCTCGTCATCCCGACCTTCCGGCCGATGATGTTTTTCATCTTAACTCCACGTAGCCTGGCGTTCATCTCAGGTCTTCCGCCGCGACGCACAAAAATGCGTTCGCGGCGAGGACCACAACCCGGCTAGAATACCAAGCACCGCAAGAGATGTCAAATGACCCGTAGCTTACATCGAACCGCTACTGCCCCAAAGGTCTTTGACGGCGGCGGCCGCGTCGGCTTCAATAGGCAGCTATGCCCTCCACTAGCGACGACACCTCAAAAAAGCTCTTCGAGCCGATCAAGATGGGCGCCCTTGCGCTCGAGAATCGCGTGTTTATGGCGCCGTTGACGCGTAGCCGCGCGAGCGCCGCGGACGACGCGCCGATCGATATGAACGTCGAGTATTACGCCCAGCGCGCCTCGGCGGAACTGATCATCGCGGAAGCCACTCAAATTTCGCAACAGGGCAAAGGTTACGCCTTTACGCCGGGGATCTACACCGACCCGCAGATCGCGGGCTGGAGACGGGTCACGGACGCCGTCCATGCCAAGGGCGGCAAAATCGTCTTGCAACTGTGGCATGTCGGTCGCGTCTCGCATCCGACGCTCCAGCCGGACGGAGGCTTGCCCGTCGCGCCGTCCGCGCTCTCGTTCGCCTCGAAAGTCTATAATAATGTAGGCTTCGTCGACTGCGTCACGCCGCGGGCTCTCGAACCGAGCGAATTACCGGGGATCGTCGACGACTACAAGCGTGGCGCGCGTAACGCGATCGCGGCGGGCTTCGACGGCGTCGAGGTGCACTCGGCCAACGGGTACTTGCTCGACGAATTCTTGCGCGATAGTGCCAACAAACGGACCGACGATTATGGCGGTACGATCGAGAACCGGATGCGTTTTCCCCTCGCCGCCATCGCAGGCGTTATCGAGGAAATTGGCGCAGACCGGGTCGGCGTGCGCATCAGCCCCGTCACGCCGTTCGGCGACGTCTGGGATTCCGACCCGGCGCAGACCTTCGGCGCGTACGCGGAGCGGTTGAGCGAACTCGGCATCGCCTTCCTCCACGTGATCGAAGGCTCGACCGGCGGGCCGCGTGACTTTGGGAACTTCGACTACGCCGACGTGCGGCGCCGCTTCGCCGGACCGTACGTTGCCAACAATGGGTACGACCGCGCGCTCGCGATCGAAGCCGTCGCCTCGGGCCGCGTCGATGCCGTCGCCTTCGGCCGGCTGTATATCGCGAACCCCGATCTCGTCGAGCGTCTCCGCCAAAACGCACCGCTCAACGAACCCATCGCCGATGCGTTCTACGGCGGCGACGTCCGCGGCTACACCGACTATCCCACGCTGGACGCAATGCCCGCGCACGCCTAGACCCGATCTCAAGACGTGGAAGTCGCAGTGTTCTTTTGCGCGGCGTTGGGCGCGGCGCTCGGCTCGTTCGTCGCGCTCGTTTTCGACCGGCTGCGGCGGGGCGAATCGATCGTGTCGCCGCCGTCGCACTGCGCGGTCTGCACGACGAGACTGCGGCCGTGGGACAACGTCCCGATCGTAGCGTGGTTGATCCTTGGCGGACGTTGCCGCTTCTGCAATGCCTTCATTCCACTCCACGTCCTGCTCTTGGAGATCGCAGGCGCCGCCGGCGGGTGGTACTATGCAGCGGCCCACGTTCGATAGGGCGCCCGGACGGCGCTGCGAAGCCAGGGCCATGCAGCATCCGGCGCCCGCAGCTCAGGTTCGCGTCATCGCCGGTTCCGCGCTCCGGCAGACCGCTCGCGGGTTCGCCGTATCGACGGGGCCGGGGTACGAAACGCTCTACGCCCAACCGCTGGTCGTACGCCTCGCCGGCACGAGATCGGGCACCGTACGGTTCACGTGCGAACAGAAACCGTGCCGCTTCGCGGTTTCCGATCAACCGGAGGAAGTGCGTCGCGTCGATACGCGCACCTACGACGTCGATCTCAAGGACGGCCGCGCCGAACTGACCCTCACGCTCGCAACCGATTCCGTGCCCGGACATTTCACGGTCGTCGCACGCCCCCTCGTGCATAAGCACGTGCAGCCGGGCGCCGCCGTGCGCTTCGAACTCACGATCGAATGAAGTCCGCCCGGTCCCAACGCGCGACGAACATCGCGTCGCCGAACGAAAAGAAGCGGTAATCCGCGGCTATCGCGCAACGATAGGCGGCCATCACGCGCTCGTAGCCGCCGAACGCGGTGACGAGCACGAGCAGCGTCGAAAGCGGCAGATGGAAATTCGTAAGTAACGCGTCGGCGATCCGAAACGCAAAGCCCGGCGTGATGAAGAGCGCGGTCTCGGCGGCACCGCCGTACACGATGCCATCGCGCTGAGCGGAAGCTTCTAGCGCGCGCAGGGCCGTCGTCCCGGCGACGACGACGCGGCGTCCCTTGCGTTTGGCGACATTGACCGCCTGCGCCGTCGCTTGAGAAATCTCATAGCGTTCGGGATGCATGACGTGCTCGTCGATCGACGTGCCGTCCATCGGTTTGAACGTCCCGATGCCGACGTCGAGTACGAGCGGTGCGATGGTCACGCCGCGCGCGGCAATCGCCGCGAGGACGCGCGGCGTGAAATGCAGCGACGCGGTCGGCGCGGCGACGCTGCCGGGTACGCGCGCGAAGATCGTTTGATACCGGGCCGCCCGCGCTTCGTCGCCGGCGCCGACGTACGGCGGGAGCGGCACTTCGCCGTAACGCTCCATCAACACACCGATGTCGGCGTTCGCCGCGAAACGCACGACTCGCGAACCATCCGGGCGCGCGGCGACGATCTCGAGCACCGCGTCGCCGACGTGGACGCGCGCCCCGGAAGGCAGGCGACGCCCCGGCCGAACGAGCGCGTGCCAATCGCGTTCGCGTACGTCGAAGACGCCACCGCGCGCCGGCCGAAGCAGGAGGATCTCGGCCGCGCCGCCTCCGGGCTCGCGGGTTCCGCGTAAGCGCGCTCGCACGACGCGCGTTTCATTAATGACCAATACATCGCTCGGATGGAGCACGTCGGCGAAGTCCCGAAATATACGATGTTTGACATCGCTTCCCGAGCCCGTGCCGCAAGCGACCAGGAGTCGAGCCGCGTCGGCCGGTTCTGCCGGTGTCATCGCGATGCGATCCGGCGGTAATTCGTAGCGATAGGCCTCCGTCAGCCGGAGATCTTTGCGGGAGACGATCGCTACGCGTGTCCGAACGACGTTCCGGGAAAATAAAACGCTACGATCTCTTCGGCGCTCGCGCCGCGAGCGCCGAGTTCCCGCGCGCCCCATTGGCATAAGCCGACGCCGTGCCCCCAGCCGGTACCGGAAATCGCGATCGTGCCGCCGTTCTTCACAAGCGCGATGTCGCGAACGAACGTGCTCCGGATAACGCTCGGCCCGAGCGACGCTCGCAGTTTGTTCGGCGTCGCTTCAAAGGTCGCGTTGTCGCCGACGAAACGAATGCCGCGCGGCCGGTCGGTCGGATCCACGACGTCGAGCTCGATGTTGCGTAGAACGCCGATCGCCGAGAGCGCGCTGCCGAAGGCACCGTCGACTGCGCCGCGCGGTACGCCGATCTGCCATGCGTAGGCGGGTGAGGCCGCGCAGTTGGGGTCGGCGATGGCGCGCAGGTAGGGGTAGGGGGTGCCCCACAGATCCCCGGCATCGGCCGTCCGTCCGCCGCAGCACGAGCTGTAGGCGACGCGCGCAGGCGCATCGGCGTAGGTGACGACGACGCCCGCAGTCGCGTCGACGGCGGCGCGACCTTCGACCGATTCGCCGGCGATGCCGTCGTAACGCTGATCGCTTTCGCTCGCGACGACGTCGTACGGTTTAGCGGGGCGTAACTTGCCGAGCGCGTACGTCCGTGCGACGATCGCCTGCGCCTGCTGCGCGCCCGGCGCCCACGACGGCGATACTTCGCGGCTCAGAACGCCGGCGAGGTACGCGTCGAGCGGAAGCACGTTGATCAGACCGTTGCGGCCATCGGGCAACGAAATGGAAACGTACGTCCCGCGATAGGTTCGCTGGCCCCAAGCAAAATGCCACGCGTCGATCGGACGCGGGGCATCGAACGTCCCGCTCGCGAGCAATACGCGCATCTGATGCTGTGCCGCCGCACCCGCAACGTCCAGACCACCCGTCGCTCGTGCGACGCGCGGCGTAAAGACGAGCGCGGTGCCCGCAAGGGCGATAAACGCACGCCGATCCATTTCGTATCTTCGTTCGACACACCGGGCATCCGCCCTCGCGTGACCCCTGCGGCTCGTCGTGCGTTCCATCACAGTCCGGCAGGCGACGCAGGCCAGCCGGGAGACGGCTTCGGCATGTCGCTGGCCGCCGGACGGGAAGCCCAAAGCATGGATGGATTCGCGCACGTCTTTTTGCACGTCGCTTTGTGCAAGGCGATGGTACGCGCCGCGCCTGCAACCACGTTTGCCATGCACGTGCGCATGGCGTTTCGTACCGGCGATACGCAATTCAATAAGAGCTTTAGCGTTTCGCGCGGCGACGGCTCGGACGCCGTCGTCGAATTCGACGTTCCACGCGGCGTGTACCGCGTGCTCGTCGAAGCACCGAAGTACGGCTGCAGCGCTTCGGACTTTCTCGAAGTTCTACCCGACGCCAACCGAAACGTGAACGAGACGCTCGTGGATGGACCGCCCGCGCCACCCCAGCCCGTGATGCTCTTAGACGGAACGGCGCCGACCTCGTTCCTCTACGTACGACCGACCTTCGTGCTGCTCGACAAGAACGTCGCCTGCAATCAACCCATCGGCCCGCTCGTCACGTCCCCCGTTCGCGTCGAGTACGATCAAGGCTCGTATTATGTCTGGCTGTATTCCGACCCGCAAATGGAACGGCAAGGTCAGTACACCGTGGCGCTGCGCCTACGCACGCCGGCCAGCACGGCGCACTACGTGCGGCTTCCGTTCGCGTTTCCCACGCCGTGGGCGGGCTTTCCGGGCCACATTCAAATGAACGTTTCCGAAGATATGATCGCCGGGCTCGCGACTGAGAAAGTCGATACGTTGCTCTGCCCGAAATTGTGGCAGTCTAGCGCGCACTGACCCATTAGCCCGCCATGCGCGCCGCCCCGTCGCGCGGCGCGCGGATCGGTCGATGCGACATCGCGGCAGCCAAGCCGCTGCTTAAACCAGCGCCACGCACCGCCGTCACGACGATGTGCATCGCAGGGTTTGGCAACAGCGCGATACCGGCCGAGCGCTAGAGCAACCGCTGCTGCGCCGCGACGCCGGCCGGTGGCACGAGCGCGAGATGTTCCAAGGCCAGAGGCGTGGTTTTACGGCCGCTGGCGGTGCGCACGACGAAACCGAGCTTGAGCAAAAACGGCTCGACGACGTCCTCGAGCGTCTCCGTATCTTCGGTGAGCGTCGCCGCGAGCGCGCCGATGCCGACGGGGCCGCCGCGATACTGCTCGGCGATCGTGCGTAAGAACGCGCGGTCCAGCCGGTCGAGTCCGGCTGCGTCCACACCTTCGCGGCGCAACGCTTCGTCGGCGACCTCTTCGACGATCTTGCCGCCCGCGCGCACTTCGGCGTAGTCGCGGACGCGGCGCAACAAACGGTTCGCGATGCGTGGCGTGCCGCGGCTGCGGCGCGCGATCGTCGCGGCTCCGGCCGGATCGATCGGGATCTCGAGGACGCTCGCGCTGCGCGTGACGATGCGTTCTAGTTCTTCATCGCTGTAATAGTCCAGGTGATAGACGAGGCCGAACCGGTCGCGCAACGGCGCGGAGAGCATGCCCGCGCGCGTCGTCGCCCCGACGAGCGTGAAGCGTTCGACAGGTATTTTATACGTCTTTGCGTACGCGCCGCTGTCCATGACGATGTCGACGCGAAAATCTTCCATCGCCGGATACAAGAATTCTTCCACGACGCCGCCGAGCCGATGGATCTCGTCGATGAAGAGCACGTCGCCCGCGGCGAGCGACGTCAAGATACCCACGAGGTCTTTGGGCTTATCGAGGGTCGGACCCGACGTCAGGCGCGGCGAGCGACCCATATCGCGTGCGATCAGGGTCGCAAGCGTCGTCTTGCCGAGCCCGGGCGGCCCGTAAAAGAGGACGTGTTCGAGCGATTCTCCGCGCCGCTTGGCGGCGTCGATCGCGATCTTGAGGTTGTCGACGACGTTGCTCTGACCCACGTACTCGTCGAAGGAGCGCGGCCGCAGGGTCGCGCCGATGAACTCTTCTTCCATCGTTTCGTCGGGCGCGACCAGGCGTTCGGCGAGCGCGTCCTGCGGGCCGAGCACGACTTGGCGCTTGGATTTGCGCGGCGACGCGTCGCTCATGAGGCCGCCGATTCGAGTTCGGGCGCGCGCCGATTCTTCACCCGATACACTTCGGCCAGCAGCGTTTCGGCGTCCGCAATGGCGGGCGCGGCCGCTAGCGTCTGCGCGATCATCGTCTCGGCTTCCGGCCGTTTATACTCGAGCTGCAGCAGCACGAGCAGCGCTTCTTCAGCAAAATCTGGGATCGTGATGTGCGGACGCGGTTCCGCATCGCGAATGAGCAGAAACTTCGTGACCTTGCCTTGCAGCTTGGCCACGATATCGCGCGCTTTCTGTTGACCGATACCGGGCAGCTTGACCAAAAAGGCGTGATCGCCGGAATCGATCGCCTTCGCGATTCGCGCCATCGGCAGCGAGAACGCGCGTGCGGCGGTCCGCGGGCCGATGCTCGCGACGGAAATCAAGGCCTCGAAAAAATCCCGTTCGATTGCGTTCGTAAAGCCGAAGAACGTGAAGCGCCCGCTATTGCCTTCGAGATTGAACGTCGGATGAATTTCTAGACTGACGCGCTCGCCGAGTTCCGTCGGCAGTTTCTCGGCGACGCACGCCGGCAGCACGATCTCGTAGGCGAGCCCGCCGACATCGAGCAGCACCGTCGCAACGCCGCGTTCCACGATCGCCCCCGTGATGCGCGAAAACATCAAGCCGTCACGACGCGGGCCAGAACGCGTTCGGCGCGCTCGATGTTCGCGAGCGCGAGCGCGAGCGCGAGCGCGTCGGAGACGTCGTCGGGTTCGGGCGTAGTGACGAGGTCGAGCTGCAGCATGACGATGCGCTTTACCTGTTCTTTGCGCGCGGCGCCTGAGCCCGTAAGCGCGCGCTTGACGAGCGAATGTGCCAGACCCCGCACGCGCACGCCGCTTGCGTGCGCGGCTAGATATAAAACTCCGCGCGCGTGGCCCATCAGGACGGCGGTCGTCGGGTTCTTATACGCCGTCCAGAGCTCTTCGACGACGACCACATCGGGACGGGTGCCGGCGAGCACGGCGCACATTTCGGCATGTAACTCGCCGAGCCGGCGCTCGAGCGGTGCGCGTACGTCCGGCGTCAGGATACCGGCTTCGATCAGACGCGCGCCGCCCGGGCCGCACTCGATCGCGCCGTAACCGGTCGTCCGCAGCCCTGGATCGACGCCGAGCACGCGCACGGCTACTGCGGCTCCGTCGGCGTGCCGCTGACGTAGAGCAAGATCGTTTCGCCCGGCCGCAGCGACGATCCGGCGGCGGGCTCGGTGCGGACGACGGTCCCTTCGGTACCTTCCTGGACGTAGGCGGTATTGCCGATCTTGTAACCGGCCGCCATCAGCGTCGCTTGCGCGTCGCTCGGATTTTGCGCCGCCACCTCGGGGACCGTTCCCGGAACGGCGACGGCGAGCAAGACGGCCGTGCCTTTTTTCACGTGCGTCGCCCCGCCGGGAGTTTGTTTTAGCACCGTACCGACCGTTGCCGTCTCATCGACGACGTACTCGATGGAGGTCTGCATACCGACATTTGCAAGCACCTGCGCGGCATCGGCGGCCGTCTTTCCAGCGACGTTCGGCAGCGTCACCTGTGGTGCGCCGCTGCTGACGACGACGCTGACGGTGGCGTCGCGCGCGAGCTGGGCCCCGGAGGCGGGATTTTGCGACACGATCGTATCGGCGGCGATCTGATCGCTCGGCGTCCGTTCGCCGACCACGAGCCGCAGGTGACGCGCCGTCGCGGCTGCGCGCGCGTCGGCGAGCCGCAGCGAGACGAGCTCGGGCACGCTCACGGGATGCGGTCCGAGCGACACGACCAGGGCGACGCTGGAATGAATCCGGACCGACGTATTGGGCCCCGGCCGTTGCGAGAGCACCGTGCCTTTTGCGGCGTCGTCGTAGACTTCCGAGATCTTGGGCACGAGTTTCGCCGTCCGCAAGTAGCGTTGTGCGTCGTCGCTGGAATAGTGGCGGACGTCGATGAGCGAGACCGTCGGCGCACCCGTACTGACGTAGAGCGCCACGACGCTTCCGGGGGCGAGCGTCGCATCGGGCGCCGGATCTTGGCGGACGACGTGCCGGGGCGCGACGCTCGTGCTCGTCACGTTGACGACACGCGTCAGCAAGCCCAGTGCTTCGAGCTTCCGCTGCGCATCGTCGAGCCGAGCGCCGACCACGTCGAGCACCGTGACGGCGGCGGGGTTGCCGAAACCGGGCGCGGAGCGATTCGCGACGAAATACCCGCCGGCGACTGCGATGATGAGGGTGAAGAGCGCGACGAAAACGAGAGCGAGATTACGATTGGACCCGGCTCGTACCGCCTCGATTCGAGGCTGCGCGTCGCTCGGGGCGACGGCGGGTTCCACGAGACGGTCGGGATAGGGCGACGGGCGCGGCTTTGGATTGGGCATGCCGCGCGGCGTCGCATCGGCTGCCGTGCTGCCGTTAGGCGTCGCGCCGGTCGGCGGCGCGAAGTGCGGCCGTTCGCGCGCGTCGCGTAACGCCTTCGCAACGTCGACTGCGGATTTGAAGCGATCGGCCGGATTTTTCTGCAGCAGCGTCGTGACGATCGCTGCCAGTGCGGGGCTCGCCGCGATCTCGCCAGGAAGCGCCGGAACGGGATTGGAGACGTGCTTGAGCGCCACCGTGATCGGGGATTCTCCGGTGTACGGCAGCACGCCCGAAAGCATCTGATACAGCACGACGCCGAGACTGTAGAGGTCGCTCGTCTCATGGATGTCGTGGCCTTGCGCCTGTTCTGGCGAAATATAAAAGACGCTGCCCATCACCATGCCCGGCTGCGTCATCGTCATGGTCTGCGTCGTAACGGCGCGGGCGATGCCGAAATCGGAGAGTTTGACGACGTCGTCTTTGGTGACGAGAACGTTGGCCGGCTTCACGTCGCGGTGCAGGATGCCTTGGCGATGCGCGTAGGCTAGGCCGCTGCAGAGCTGCACGGCAAAGTCGATCGCGACGGGTTCGGGTAGATGCCCGTCGTGCTCGATCATCTCACCGAGCGTCGCTCCGTCGACGAGCTCCATGACGATGTAGTAGGTTTCGCCGGCGCGGCCCACGTCGTAGATGCTGACGATATTGGGATGCGAGAGTTTGGCGGCATGCTGCGCTTCAGAATAAAAGCGCTGAACGAAATCTCCGTCGGCCGCCAGCGCTTCGCGCAGCACCTTGATCGCGACCCGGCGCCGCAAGACCGTATCGAACCCGCAATAGACGATGGCCATGCCGCCCTGTCCGATGCGACCTTCCAGACGATATCGTTCCGAAAGCGTCCCTTCGATCATGGCACCTTACCGCGGTCCGTGTGCGAGCGCGCTCGCGATGACGCGACGTGCGATCGGTGCGGCGACGTCGCCGCCGTAGCCGGCATTCTCAACGACGATTGCGACCGCGACACGGGGTGCCTCTGCCGGCGCGAAAGCGACGAACCATGCGTGCGATCTTCCCGCCGGATTGGTCGCGGTCCCGGTCTTTCCGGCAACCACGACGCCATCGAGCGCGGCAGCGCGGCCGGTGCCCCGCTTGACGGTCGCAATCATGAAGTCGCGGACGTGCGCCGCAACTTGCGGCGTGATCGGGGAAGCCAGGACGTGCGGCGCGCCTTCGACGCGAACGTGATCGCCGCGCACCGCCGAAACCAAATACGGTCGCGGCGTCGTCCCGCCCGCGGCGATCGTCGCGCCGATGAGGGCCATGCGCAGCGGGGTGACGAGCAGATCGGCCTGGCCGAACGCAAGTTGAGCCAAAATGCTCGCCGAGACGCTCGCGCGAGCGGGAATTCGATCCCGCTCGACCGGTAGCGTGAAGCCCAGCGTCTCACCGAGCTTCCAGCGCTCGGCGGCGTCGTACCAGCGCGCGACCCCAAGCTTGAGGGCGATCTGCGCGAAATCGACGTTGCTGGAAAGGGCGAAGGCCCCGGCGAGATCTTGCGTCCCGGTCGCTTCCCCTTCGTTATCGTGGACGACGAAATTGCCGACCGCAAACGATCCCGGATCGTAGAACGTGGCATCGGGGGCGATCGCTCCCGCTTCCAAAGCGGCGCCGACGGTAAAGATCTTAAACGTCGAGCCGGGCGGATAGAGACCGTCGAGCGACCGGTCGAGCAACGGACTGCGGGCGTCGTGCGTGAGCGCCGGCAGGACGGCATCGATCTTCGCGGGATCGTAACTCGGAACGCTCGCGAGCGCGAGCACGGCTCCGGTGCGCGGATCGAGCGCGACCCCCGCCGCGCGCGGGTACGCGGAGAGCGCACCGTAGAGCGTCGCTTGGGTCGCAGGCTCGATCGTCGTGATCACCGTCGCGCCGCGCACCGCCGGTGCGGGCGCGCGCGTGCCGGCGAGTTGCTGCATTTGGGCGACGATATCGCTTGCGATCGGTCGCGCCGCGAGGTCGCGCTCGTACGCATCTTCGAGCCCCGCCTCGCCATAGCGCTCGGAAACGTAGCCGAGCGCGTGCGCGAGGGACGCGCCCAGCGGATAGACGCGCCCGCGCGCGGTACTGCGCGCGAGGACGGTACCGTCGCGCGCCACGATCGACCCGCGGTAGTGCGCCAGGGCCGCATTACGCGGATTGTGCACGTTGCGCGAAAGCGACGGACCCGCGATCACCTGCACGTAAAACTGCCGGGCGACCAGCAGCGCGTAAGCAACGGCGAAGAGCGCGATCAAACGCGTGATGGCGCCGTTGACGTTCACGCTACGCCGAGGCGCGCTCGCGCAGCAACGTCAAGCCTTCGTCGGTCCGTACCGCCAGATACGCGCCGTCTTTCTCAGCGCCGATCGCCGTGTTGATCAACGCCCGCAGCCGCGTTTCCGGAAGCCCCGCGACGGCGAGCACCGGCTCGACCAAAAGCTCCTGCAGCAGACCTGGCGCAACGTACGACGCGCGCGGCAACGTATCGAAAAAACGTTCCTCGTAGGGCTCTTCGCGCCACGGACCGCGCTTACTAAAGACCGTGCCGTGATAATCCCACGCGCACAGTTGGCGCTCGTTCCACACGAAATGGCCGCGCACGCACATGCGGCGGCAGACCGCGCATTGCGTGAGCGCTTCGAGCGGCCGTTCGAGCCCGTCGAGCACGTCGTCGGGGCAATCTTCCGGATTGACCAGCATCGCTTCGGTCAGCGTCTCGGGCACCTCGGCATGCCACGCCACGCGCAGCAGCATCTCGAGATCGCGCAGCGGCGTGACGAACGACCGTTCGTCTTCGGAAGGAAACGTCTGATCGACCCAACCGCCGATGTTGTCGGCCGCGATGCTGACGCGCTGCCAGCCTTCGCCGAGCGAGACGCCGACCGGCGTCCACGCCATCGGCACGAGCCACGCGGTAACCTGGCCTTTTTCGGGGCGCAGGGACGAGACGAACGCGAGCGTGCTCGCATTTCCGCCAAGTACGTAGACGCGGCTTTCGCGCGCCGAAGGTGTGCTTTCCGATCGTTCCATTGCGCCGTCATTTAGCCCAACCCCCTGGCGGATGCCTTGGATCGTCGATTCATCTGACGTTTATCTCGCGGCGTCAGAATGCGGTCGGGCATACGCAGCGGGGTTGAGACAACCACGCCGTGCACCGATATCCGCTCATGAGGGGCCGGTTCATCTGAAACTCGCGAAGTTCGCGCTGCACAACGGTAAGGTCATCGCGTTCTTGGTAGCCGTGCTCGCGCTGCTCGGCGTCCGCGCCTATCTCATCGCCCCGCAAAGTATCTTTCCGACCATGAGCTTTGCGCGGATCGACGTCGTGGCCGACGTCGGAGACTTGCCGCCGTCGCAAGTTCGCGTCGGCGTGACGCGCCCGCTCGAAGCTGCCTTTCAAGCGTTGCCGTCCGTGACCGACGTCGTAGCGACCTCGAGTCAGGGCACGGCCGAGCTCTTCGTCAATTTCACGTCGAAGACCGACCCGCACGCCGACTTGCAGATCGTCGAGCAAGCCATCTCGCAGGTGCGCGCATCGATCCCTGCAGCCAACAACGTCGCCGCGATCGTCGTCAATCCCAACAGCGAACCCGTTCTATCGTACGCGTTGACGTCGAAAGATTTTTCCCCAGCCGTGCTTCGTGACCTCGCGCTGACCCAAATCGTGCCGAAACTTTACGGCATTCCGGGCCTTGGAAATCTCTCCGTCGCCGGCGGACCGACGACGGAATTTCACGTCGACCTCGATCCGGCGAAACTTGCGGCGCAGGGCGTGAGCGCGGCGGACGTCGGCAAGACCCTGGCGGGTACCAATACCGTTGCGGCCGTGGGCGTGGCGCAGCATTTCTATCAGCGTTACGCGATCGTCATCGATTCGTCGCTGCGCGACCGCTCCTCCCTCGAACGCGTCGCGATCGCGACCAAAAACGGCGCGTCGGTCCCACTCTCGAGCCTCGGCACGGTGTCGCTCGGCGTATCGCCGGTTACCGCGCAGACGTCGCTTATGGCCAAGCACAGCGTCGTCGTCAATGCCTACGGATTGCAAGGTGCCGATATCGTAACGATGGCGGCCGCGCTCGATCGGCGCGTCGCAAGTCTCGTACCATCGTTGCCGCGCGGCATGCTGGTTTCCAAATACTGGGACCAAACGACGCTCATCGTCGAATCGCAAAAGGCGCTGCGCGATGCGATCGTGCTCGGCGCGTTGCTTGCGATCGTCGTCATCTACGCGTTCCTGCGCAGCTTGCGGCTCACGCTCGTTGCGGCCGCCGTGATTCCGCTCGCGATGGCGATCGCGATCGGGGCGCTGCAGCTGGCCGGTCAAACGCTCAATCTCATGAGCGTGGGCGGGCTTGCGGTCGCGGTCGGGCTCATCATCGACGACGCAATCGTCGTCATCGAGAATATCGCGCGCAACCGTCGCGAACATCCCGAACTCTCGGCCGACGCGTCGATCGAGCTGTCGATGGCACAGCTGACGAAAGCGATGGTCGCGTCTACCACCACGACCGTCGTCGTGTTCATCCCGCTCGCACTGCTCACGGGGGTCACGGGCTTCTTCTTCCGCGCCCTCGCGTTCACGCTTTCGGCATCGCTGATCGTCTCGCTCGGGCTGGCACTCTTTATCGCTCCCGTCATCGCGCGCGTGCTGCTGCGCGGCCGCGAAGAACGCGTCCACACGGGCGGTCTCATCGCGAAAGTTCTCGATCGGTACGAGCCGCTCTTACGGTGGGCTTTGGGGCACCGCCTCATCGTCGGCCTAGCCTCCAGCGGGGTCCTGGCCGTCACGATTTTCTTACTCGCACGCCTGCCGAGTGACTTCTTGCCGAAAATGGACGAAGGCCAATTCGAGATCCGCTATCGAATGCCCGTGGGCACGACCCTCGAGGCCAGTGACACGGCGGGCACGCACATGGAACGCGCGATCGCAACCGATCCCGCCGTGGCGATCGTCGCCCGTCTCACCGGGATCGATTCCAATGGATTCACGCCGACGCAGGCCAATCAAGGCTTGCTGCGGATCCGGCTCGTTTCGACCGGCCGCGCGGGTTACGATGCGGTTAGCGCGCGCCTGCGCGAACGCCTCACCGCGACCGTCCCTTCGGCTCAGTACGATTTTCACCAAATCCTCGAGGACATCATCAACGATCTTTCGGGCGCCCCTTCGCCGATCGAGATCGCCGTCAAAGGAAACGATCAAACGACGCTGATCGCGCTCGCGCGAAAAGTCGCCACTGCGATCGCCCGCGTCCCAGGCGTCGTTGACGTTTCCGATGGCGTCGTCTACGATAACCCATCGCTGCGCATCGCGCCGCGCGGAGGGGCGCTTTCGGCGCTCGGCCTGACTCCCACGGATATCGGCGACGCGATCGCGGCACTTGGCCAGGGCACGATCGCCACGAGTCTTCCCGGGACGAACGCGCTGATTCCGGTTCGCGTACGCGTCACTTCGGCAAATACGGCGGGAGGCGGGCTCGTGGACGAATCGACCTCGCTGTACGCCAAGGGAACGACGACGGCAGTCGGCGACGTCGCGGCGATCACGCCCGTGCGCCTTTCGAGCGACATCACGACGAAGAACGGCCAGATTCAGATTCGCGTGACTGCCGGTATGACGGGAGCGAACCTTTCCGCCGTGACGGCCGGAATCGCGCGGACGCTGCGGACCGTTGCGTTCCCCCCGGGGTACTCCGCCGACATGGGCGGCCAGGCGCAAACGCAAAAACGATCGTTCGCTGAATTTTTGAACGTTATCGCGATCGCGGTGGCTCTCGTCTTCGCCGTGATGCTTGCAACGTTTCGCTCCTTCCGGCTTCCGCTCGTCATTCTCACCGCGATCCCGCTCGCACTCATCGGCGTAGCGCTCGGACTTTTCGTAACCGGGACGCCCTTCAATGTGTCATCGTTCATGGGTTTACTGTTACTCGTCGGCGTCGTGGTGAAGAACGGCATCCTACTCATCGACGTCGCAAATCGCGCGCGCGCGGACGGCGCGAACGTCGAAGAAGCGCTCGTGGCGGCCGGCAAGACGCGCTTGCGGCCGATCGTCATGACGACGCTCGCTGCGATCGGCGGACTCATTCCGCTTGCGATCGGGCTCGGCCAAGGGGCGGAGATGGAAAAGCCGCTCGCGATCGCCGTCATCGGCGGACTTTCGACGGCGACGATTTTCACGCTCATCGTCATTCCCGTTCTCTACGCGGCCTTTAGCGGCGCAGCGCCGTCAAAGGAAGCCGGCAGCGATTCTCGCGACATCATGCCGCCACGGGTGGGCGCGACGGCCGGCGCGGCGACGTCGCTCCTTCTCGCACTCGCGTTGCTTGGCGCTGCGCCCGCGCTTCCGACGAAGCCGGTCGTCTTCGCGCACCTCTCGCTCGTGGCCGCCGAGACGGCGGCGCTCGGTGCGTCGCCCGATATCGCGGCGGCCGCCGCGCGGCTCTCGCAAAGCCAATACGCGCTCTCCGCCGCCCGCGGCGGTATCGCGCCGTCGTTTATTTCAAGTTACGTCCAAGTGCCCCAAGGCAATCCGCCCGGGCCGAATATCAGCTCCCGTCAGGTGACGACGGGTATCCAATTCACGGTTGGCGATTTTCTCGCAGCGAATGCGGCCGTGCGCGAAGCGGCCTTTACGCTTGCGGCGACGCAAGCCGATGCGATGGTCGCCGAAGTCGCGGAGCGCACGAAGGTCGTCGGCCTCTATTTCGATGCCCTCAAAGCGCGTGCCGTCGCGAATGCCCGACGAGACGCACTCGCGCTCGCCGCTTCGCAGATCCGCGCAGCTCGCGTGCGCGCGAACGCCGGCGACGCGCCGCAGCTCGACGTCGTACGCGCCGACGTCGCCGTGCAGAAGGCGACGGCAGATCTCGAATTCGCGCTCGCCGCGGACGCGAACGCGACGGCCGCTTTGGAAATCGAGACCGCAAGCGCGAACGACGCACTCGAGGGGACGCTGCCGACAGATTTCCCGGCCGTCGATCCGAAGCTGCTCGACTCCGCGAGTATGGTCGCACGTGCGCGCACGACGCGGCCGGAACTGCTGTCGGCGCGACGCACGGCCGAGGCGGCGCAGGCCGCAATCCGTAGTGCGCGAGCGCTCGGATTTCCGGCGGTCGTCGTCAGCGGCGGCTACCTCGTCGGCACCGACTCGGGCGTTCCCATCAACGCCCCGGGACTCAACGCATCGGTCGCGATTCCATTATCGTCAGCGAATAAGAACAAGGTCGCCGTGGCTGTCGCGCGCGCACAGGAAGCGCGCGCGAAAGCGGCCGGTATCGAACGTCTGGTCAGTCTCAACGTAGCGGCATCGGCGCGAACCCTCGCGGCGACACAGCGCGCCGCAGCGGCAACCGTCCGCGCCCGTGCTTCAGCGCAGGCGGAATTGCGCGCGACGGAGCTCGGGTATCGAAACGGCGCGACGACGAGCCTCGAGCTTTTGGCGGCGCGTTCGTCGTACACGCAAGCCGTCGTCGACGAAGTTTCCGCTCTCTACGACGTGGAGAAAGCACGCAACATCTTGACTATCGAGACCGGACCATGACCACACGACGTACGTCCAACGTACTTGGGGCGCTCGCGGTTATCGTCATAGCGATCGCCATCGGCTGGTGGACGTTCCATCCCACGGCCAACGCTTCGCCGCAACGCGAGAGCGCCGGCATCGCCGCGAAACCGAGCGTACGGCTCGCGCGCGCCCGTACCGGCGCATTCATCGAACGCGTCGACGCGCAGGGGAAAATCGGGCCGCCGGCGGGCAGCAGCGCCAAACTCGCATTCGCTCAAGCCGGCATCGTCGCCGCGGTCGACGTTCGCGTCGGCGAGACGGTGCGTGCCGGAGAGACCCTCGCCGAACTGGATCGCTCGGCGCTCTCGGCGGCCGTCGCGCAAGCGCAAGCGGATGCGGACGCGGCGAACGCAAGTTACGGCGCCGGCGCGGTTCCCGCCGCAACCGTTTCGAGTGCGGCTGCGAAGCTCGCGGTCGCGCAGCAGCGACTGGCGACGCTCCAACGCGGCGGGCCAGCGGCGCTAAGCACCCGCATCACGGCCGACTCGATCGCTCGCCAGGCCGCACTCAAGGTCGCGGGCGACCGAGCCACGATCGCGCGCGACGAAGCCTTGCTCGCCGGCGGCGTGCTCGCGCAAAAAGACGTCGAAGCCGCGCGCGCGCAACTCGAGTCCGATCTCGCCGATCAGCGCGCCGCCGACTCCAAGTTCGCCGCGGCCGGAACCGATTTCGCCGCGTCCGTCAAAGCGGCCGGCGCCGACGTCGCCGTAGCGGAAAACGATCTGCAGGCGGCGCACGCGCAAGCCGGCGTCCTCGGCGGTCAAGCCGCCTCCGCCCGTGCTCGCTTGGATACGGCACGCATCGCCTACGCCAACGGCACGCTGAGGGCACCCAACGACGGCGTCGTGCTGTCGATCGCGAAACACGCGGGCGAATCCGTCGATCCGACGCAGCCCGTGATGGACGTCGGACCGGCGCTCGGCCGCGGCGTTACGCTCAACGTTCCGGCCGATGTCGCGCGCCGCATCGGGGTGGGCGATCCCGCGATCCTGCACGTCGCGCAAACGCGCGAGCGCCAGACGCACGGCCGCGTTACCGCCGTCGTTCCTGCTGTGGATCCGACGACACAGCTCGCAACGGTGACCGTCAGCGGTGCACCCCCCGATGCCGTTACGGGCGATGCGGTGACCGCGACGATCGCCGTCGGTCGCACGTCCGGGGTCATCGTCCCGATCGGCGCGATCGTACAAGATCCGCAGACCGGCAAGACGGTGGTTTTCATGCGCGACGCCCGCCGCAAAGCCGGCGAATCCGGCTTCACCTTACGTGAAGTCACGGTGCGTGCGACCGACGCGACGACCGCCGCCATCGCCTCCGGCCTCATCCCCGGCGAACGAATCGCCGCGGAGGGAGCTTACGCGCTACTCGCGCCTGGGGGAGAATGACGGTCCCCGCGCGCCGGTGCTAAATGCTGAAATCCTGGCGCGCCGCGCCGGCCGTCACGAGCAAATGGCGCGCCGCATGCGCGGCGAGATAGGCGGTCGCAGCGCTCGCGTTCATCGGTCGCGCGAAAAGGTACCCTTGCGCGCTGCCGCATTCGAGCGCACGCAAGTGCTCCTCTTGTTGCAGCGTTTCGACCCCTTCGGCAATGACCGACAGATGCAAACCCAGCGCGAGGGCGAGGATGGTTCGAACGATCTCCGGATTGGCCAATCCGTCTCCGCCGCCGCTGACGAAAGAACGGTCGATTTTGAGCACGTCGATCGGCAAGGCGTGGAGATAGGAGAGCGATGAGTAACCGGTTCCGAAATCGTCGATGTCGATTTTAACGCCGAGCGCGCGCAGTTCGCGAAGCACTCGCACGGTCGACGATCCTTCGTCCATGAGAACGGTCTCGGTAATCTCCAAATGCAGGGACGCGGGTTCGCACCCGGTCTCGAGCAACGTTGCACGAACCTCGTCGGCGTAGGCGGGTTCGCATAACTGCGTACTCGATACGTTAACGTTAATCGAAAGATCGCGGCCCGTTGGGAGCCGGTCCCTCCAGATCTTGGACTGCAAACAGGCAGTACGCAGCACCAGCGCACCGAGCGCGCGGATTGAGCCCGTCTCTTCCGCGATGGGAATGAATTCGAGCGGCGCAATGAGGCCTCGCGTCGGATGGCGCCAGCGAGCGAGGGCTTCGAAGCCTTCGATATCGCTCGACGTGCACGACACGATGGGCTGGTAGAACACCTCGATCTCTCCGACTTCGAGCGCGTGGCGAAGTTCGCCATCGAGTTGCAAGCGCTTGCGCGAATCGTCGCGCATCTCGGGCTCGAAAATGGCGTAGCGGTCGCGGCCGAGCGTCTTCGCGCGATACATCGCGGTCTCCGCATCGCGCATCATGTCGCCGGAGTTGTGGTACGCCGGCGAGTTTCGCACGATCCCGATGCTCGCCGTCGTAAATACCTCCTGCTCGCCCACGGCGAATGGCTTCGAGAGTTCCGCGACGACGCGTTCGGCGATCTCGACGACATCGCGCTCGCTTGGAACGCCGCGCAGCAGCAGCGCAAATTCATCGGCACCCACGCGCGCGAGCATGTCGTCGTCGCGTAAACAACTCTCGAGGCGCCGGGCGGTCGCGACCAGAATGAGATCGCCGCCGATATGTCCGAGGCTGTCGTTGACGAGCTTGAAACGATCGAGGTCGACATAGAGCAGTGCCATCCCGGGCCCGTCATTTGCGCGCTCGGACGCCATGGCGACGCGCAGCTCGGCCGCGAGGGATCGCTGATTGGGAAGACGGGTCAGCGCGTCGTGCGAACCTTCATATGCGGCCCGCTCTTCGTGGCGCAGCTGCTCGATTGCAATGACGGCTCGGCGGGCCAGCGTCTCGAATAAGACGGTCTCGGCCTCATCGAACACGTGCCTTCGTTCGAGTGAAGCACGACCATCGTACCCAACGTTTGTTTGCCGGACATCAGCGGAATGACCAGTGCCGACGTGGGTTTCATGTGCATGAAAATCGCGAGATACGGGGAGGCGACGGTTGCGCGCAGGTTCGCTTGATCGATGGCCGTGAGGAGCTGCGTCTGGCCGGTTCGAATCGCGCGCGCACTCGGCGACGAACCGTCCAACGTCGCATACGAGTTTCCGATGAGCCCCGCCACCGTTTCGGAATATCGCGGATGGGCACGAGCGGCCCGCACTCGCAGAACCCCGTCACCTTCGAGTAGATTGATGACGACGCACTCGGCCACACTCGGTACGATGATGCCTAAGAGCGCCTCCAGCGTCGCTTGAACGCTCCAAGAGCGGTGAGCGCATCGTTCGCAGCCGAGACGAATTGCAGCTGCCGCGTGCTATGCTGCTCGACTTCCCCCGGGCTCTTGTATTGCAACGCCTTCGGAATGAGCGGCACGAGCATCAGCGCCGTCGCTATCGAAGCGGCCGCCGTGATGGCTTTGACCACGCCCGAAAGCCAGTACGCGGGATGCCAGATGGTCCAAATCCCGAGAACGTGGGTCGAACCGCAGGCCACGATAAAGAGGCCGAACATCCAAAAGATACGGCCAAACGGTATGTCGGGCCGCTTGCGGACGAAGTGCACCAGGAGTGCCGGAATCGAAAAATAGGCGAGCGCGATGACGGCATCCGACGCGATGTGAAGCGCCAGGACGCCGGGATTCCAAAGGTAGCACATGCCGTGCGGCATGAAGGGCATCGCCGCCACGCCAGCCGTCTCGGGCGTCCCGGCACGCGCTCGCGCCGATAGCGACGGCTCCTGCGACGGCCGCGAAGGCAATGGTGCCGCGCCTCTTGTACAAAATTTCCGCCTAGGTGTCGTGCGTGCGTAGGCGCCGGCCTGCGAGGGTTATCCGTATCGCCTCCCCAGGAAGAGCGCCCGCTGTAATCCTCGGCTAAAACTGACCATCGTGTAGGTTTGCTCGGGTGATTGCAACATTGTGAGACGCGAAGCACGCGGCGGGAGCGTATCCTTAGGCTCCCGCTCCAGGCGGCGGGTTGGGAGAACAGCCGTCGGAAGCCCCGATCGCCGGTGTGTCCGGCAGCGGCGGCGTCTCAGTGATGCCGAGTTCGAGCGGATAAAACGAGCCTCCATCCGTCATCGTCACGATCGTCGAGGCGCCACTCGAGTGTGGCGGCAGCTGATAGGTCATGATTCCATAGCGTTGCGGCAGGCGCGCGCACCCTATCTCCTTGAGCTGGCCGTCGATGACGAAGCTGCTTCGGACCGGGCCGCCGAGCGGCTTTTCGTAAAAATACACGAGTCGTGAAACATCGGTCGTATTGGCGAGTGCGAACGTCACTCGGCGCGCGACGCCGTAGTCTCCGTAATCGTGACCGTCGTCGCGAGGATCGAGATTTTGGGGTGTCGGACTGCGGCCGCCGTACTGCACCGATTTCGGCTCACCGCCGACGGCGTAGGAAGCGGCGATCGTCCCGTAGCTCGACACGTCGAACGCACCGTGACGGTGATGTCCGTCAAATGCCACGCGCGGCCCGGCGAGATAGGCCTCAGGCCGACCGCCCGCAGGCGAAGCGACCACCGACGCAGCCACCGGGCCCCCGCTCAACACGCGAACGTCGACGACTCCGGCGACGACTTCGCCCTGCAGCAGCAATGCGTGGCGCACGACGAACGCTTTACCGGGCACCAAATTCGTGACCGTGCCCTCACCATTTTCTCGATAGCGCAAATAGTCGCGCGACACGGCGTGCCCGACGGCCATGACATCGAGATCGGGCCCGGCCGCGGAGCCGATGAGGTGCACGCGTGATGGAGCGTTCGCCGTGAGGACGATATCGAGATCGCGTGGCAAACCGATATCGGAGTGATAGTAGTACAGCCGCGCCGCCCGATCCACGGTGACGTCGCCGCGATAGATCATGCCCTCACCGAGCAAATATTCCGGATCGTCGCTCAAAAACAGCACGGCCGGCTCCGCGCGCGGAACGGTTTCACTATTGAGGACGATCAGCGTAACGCCTTGCAACGGCGCGCTAACGTCGTCGCCGGTAATCGTCACCGTGACGTTCACGGCCGCACGCTCGCCGGTGACGAGTGGGAGCAGCGGCCACGGCACGATCGGTCCGTATGCGATCGAGGCGCCGGGGCGAAGCGTCGGCCGGATCGCACGGTCTAACGCAGCGCGAATCTGCTCGTCGAGAAAGGCGGCGTCGGCCCCGGGCGAACCCGTGATATCGAGGGTCAGCGTCGCCGGGATCTTGCCTGCCGCGGGAAGTGCGGCGGGGGCGACAGGCGATGACGCCGGCAGCGGCGACGGCGGGACGACAGGCTGCGCGTTCGCGAAACGTCCGGTTGCGAACAACGCGAATGCGAGAAAAACAGCGCCCATTACATCGCGTCGTCGATGCGGTCGTATCGATTCCAACATGCTCGAAGTCACATGTAAGACGCGGCACCTGGGTTATACCTCTCGCCGCCGCACGAAGCGACGAGAAATCGGCGGCGTTACGGAGCGGCTAGCGCCCTTCGAAATCGGCGTCACGGCGCTCGCGAAACGCGACTAAGCCTTCCGCGAGGTCACTCGAATAAGCGACGTCCGCGAACGAGCGTGACTCGGCGCGTAGACCATCTTCGACGGTCCGGCCCAGAGCGCGCATGACAGTTTGCTTTGCATGCGGCTCTTTTACTTGTTCTTTGGCAGCACGTCGACCGCGTACATCTCCTGTGTCACGCGATGATCTCGCGGGCCATTCCCCCGCATGCGCGTAGAAATCGTTGGACTGTCGTCCGTCAAAATACGCGACGACCTTGTCGGCATCGGCCGAGCCGACCGCCTTAACGGCCTTGAGCCACTGCGTCGCCGCGGAATAGTCGGCGGCCTGAATCTGACTCTGGCGAATGCCACCGCCAAAAAAACGAGCCGTGTAGCGATCGGCCCAGGTGCGCGCCGCCTTGTCCTCGTTCCAGTACCACGATGTCGTGATACGGGCATGGGCGAACACGTCGGGCAGCGCGTTGACATCGGTAAGGTACAGCAATCCGACGCAGAACTTTATGTGCTTATCGATGCCAAACTGTTTGACTTGCTTCATCGTGCTCACCGTGTCGGCGCCGGCATTGAGAACGCCGAGCACTTGTGCGTGGGAGTTCTGGGCCGCGAGAAAGTACGACGAGAAGCCGGTCGTGCCGAGCGGAATCGAGTCGGCTTGGATGAAGCGCGCGCCTTCCGGCTTGATGGGTGCGGTGAAGTCGGCGAGCATCTGTTGACCGAACGCGTAATTCGGATCGAGGCCTACCAGGTTTTCCCATCGCTTTGGCGGGCAATGCTGCGGCCCGTGGATGCCGCAAACGAATACGTAGCGTACGCGTACAGGTACGTATACTTGTCGCACGCCGAGCCGGTCAACGCGGAACTTGCGGCGCCGGTCACGATTGCGAGTTCGTGTTTTCCTTCGCAACGGCGGACACGGCGAGCGCGGCTCCCGAATTGGTAACGTCAAGCGCCAAGTCGGCGCCGTTATCGAACGCTTCTCGCGCCTTGGACGCCGCCTCCACCGCGTTGTTACGATGATCGCCAACATCGACTTCGATCCGCCGGCCCAAAACGGCTCCGCCGAAGTCGTCGACCGCCATTTTCGCCGCTTCTACGGCGCCGCGGCCGGCAAGCGCAGCGTACACGCCCGACATGTCGGTGACGACGACGATCTTGATCGGCTGAGCGTCGGCGTTGCCGGAACTAGGGGCGGCTAGCGCAACGGCCAACATGTAAAGGGAACTGACCGGACACCTACGCGGCCACGCCGGCGGACGACAAGTCGACGGTGCGCGCGTGGCTCTCGCTTAAGAATGCCGGAGGCCATCTCGGCGGCGGCCCCGCCGTTGCGGTGGTCACCATCCTCGCACGCTAGCGGGCTGCGGGGAGCACGCACACGCCGAAGCTCACATGGAGCGAAGTTATCGAACACATTGGAAGGAGAAACACTATGCCGTTCGCGCGCATCGACCTCACCGCGGGCAAGTCTGCCGAGTATCGAGGCACGGTCGGCGACGTGGTGTACGAGGCCATGATTCACGTCATCAACGTACCGAAAGACGACCGTTTCCAAGTGATAGCGGAGCACCCGGCAGGCGCGCTCGTCGCCGACCCCGGTTACTTGGGAATCCGACGCTCGCAGAATTGCATCTTTATCCAGCTGACGCTCAACCAAGGACGCACCGTCGAAATGAAAAAGGCGTTTTACAAGGCCGTGGCCGACGGTCTTCACGAGCGTCTGGACCTGCGACGTGAGGATGTCTTTATCAATTTGATCGAAGTTCCCAAAGAAAATTGGTCGTTCGGTAACGGTGAGGCGCAATATGCGTAGCGCGGCGGATTAGTATGCCCAACGTGCATGCAGTCGGCGACGGCGACGTCGTCATTCTCGCCGGCGGAACCGGCCGCGTCGGCGGCGCGACGCTCGCGACCCTGATCGCGCGCGGCGCACATGTCGTCGTATTTTCGCGCGACCGCGCGCGAGCAACCGCGACCGTCGAACGGGAACTCGCGCACGATGCGCGCGAACGCATGACGATCGTCGTCGTCGATCTTACGAATCCGTCGGATGCGCAGCGAGCCGTATCGAACGTATTCCAACGGTTCGGGCGAATCGACGCCGTAATTTCTTTAGCGGGCGGCGGATCCGCCTGGGTCTCGATCGTCGATTCGGATCCCAACGTGCTCGCCGAGTCGATCCGCAATAATCTCGAGGTGGCATACAACCTAATCGTCCCGGCGTTACGCGTCATGTTGAAGCAGGCGTCGCGGGCGGGCGCGCGTTCGCGCGGACGCCTCGTGGCGGTGACCGCCGGCAGTTCGCTCGATCCTGCGCCGACGCGCGGAATGATGGGCATCGGCAAGGCCGGGGTGAATACGCTGATGCGAGCGATCGCCCGCGAACACAAGGCCGACGGCATCGTTGCGAATGCCGTCGTCCTCGGCACGGTCGCCACGGAGGCGGCACGCGCGTATCTCGATGCGGACGAGTTCGCCGCGGCGGCGACGCCCCAAGAAGTCGCCGACGTCCTCGCGTTTCATGCAAGCGACGCGTCGAGCGGAATCAACGCCGAATTAATTCACCTCAACGCACGCGAGACCGACTGACACGCCCCGTCCCCTCCGCGGCGGTCGTTGCGACGGCAACCGTAACCACGCGACCTTGGCCCAGCTCACGCGTCCGCAAAACGTACCCTCGCTCGATCTGCTCGTGTTCGCCCCGGGGCATGTCGAGCCCCGAGAGCCCGCTGCCATCTGCTTTAAGAACCGCTTCACGTCGCGTCCAGCAGCGTGGGGACGCACGTGCGCGTTCGTCGGGCGGCACGGCAACAATGCGCGTTCGTCGTCTGAAAAATAGCGTCGTCCAATCGCCTCGACGTCGCGCAAAAGAGCCGTGCGCTCGACGTCGACGCCGACCGCGCGGTCGCAGCCGAGCGCGATCCCCGCGCTCGAACCCCTACGGACGCGGGGAGTGGCGCGGTAGATGGATATGGTGCCGGTCCGCATAGTGTTGCGCCGGCGCGACGATGTGCTGCTCGACGTAATTGGAGATAACGTTGCCTCCGAAGGCCAGGAGCGTACACACGGGGATCGTGACGATCGCCATCGTGTAGATTTGGCGCCATATCGGCACGCGCAGCGCCGCCGCGGTTTGCGTTGCGATCGTTCCCCCGAGACCCGGAATGATTCGCACGAGGATCAAAAACATGGGCGACCCGACACGATAACGGCGAACCCAGTCCGGCAGCCGTTCGATCTGCTCTTCGATGTTGAGAAGTTTAGCGGTGCGCAGCGCCACGAGATAGCCGAGAATGGCCGCGAGGATGAGACCGGCGGCATTCACGCCGGACCCGAGCCACGGTCCGAACAGGACGCCGTTCGACACCGCGAGTGCGTCGGTTACGGAGAACGGCGCCGACGCCACGATTGCAAAGATCAAGATGGCAGCCGGAATCCCGAACGGACCGAGCGCCGCGAGCAAGCCGTCGACGGCGTGCTTGTTCCCAACGACATAAGCCGCGAGCAGAAACGACGCCCCGAGAATTCCGACGGCCTTCAGGCGCCCGATCAGCATCCCTCGACGCCTTTCCTAAGAAATACAACAGAGTACCGGGCGTTGCCCGCGCCCCGGAAACGACCTCTTGCGGACTCGGCGCGTTCGACGTAACGAATCGCACGGCCGCATTTCACGGCACGCCTCTGCACGCAGTTCCATAATGGCGTGCAGCATCGGCGATGCGATACGGGCCACATCCGACGGCACCGTCGCTAACCGTTACGTGAAAGGGAGGCGCCGGACGCGGCGCTCGTTGCGGCGCTCGCTTTGGCGGCGCAGCCCCTGCATTTCACCGTCGACGAGAAGTACGGTGCCGGCGTTCGTCGGGATCGCCGAGACGAAGAGCTTATCGGGAGCCAGGCGCTCGCACGTCTGGAGGCACCCTGGGGCGTCCGCCTGCTCGAACGCTTCACGCAAGCATCCGGCCTGACGCTGGAAGGCGGCACTGTACGACGCGGCCGTTGGAACCCTCGTTCCTTGCGAGGAAGCCGAGGCGTCGTCGGGGCGTTTCCGGTGTCGCGCCGCGGAACGTTACGGGTCACCGGTTTGCCGTCGTTTGCGCGGCATCAGCTCGCGTCGCGCCCGCCATATTTGCTCGCGCAACATCCCGAATTTCGGCTCAAGTTTTTACTGACGAACGAACGGCTGGAATTCGATAGAAGATCATATCGACGTTTCGATCGCGATCGGTTCGCTCGCGGACTCGTCTTTCGTTAGGCGACGATCGCCCGGAGCCGCTGGATCGTGTGCGCTTCGCCGGCGTATCTTGCGCGTTACGCGATGCTCTCCACTCCGGCACGACTGCGTCTTCCGACGTTTCAAATCGCCGCCGATCTCGCGTCCGGGCAATTGGCCGTTAACGCGTCCCTCGCGTTTCTAGAGCGCGAGTTTTCCGGTCCGGAGCCGTAGCGCACGCGTGATTGAAGCGACCGCGCACGCCCAGTACACCTACGCTAATCGCGTCGCGAAACCGGCCATTTTATTTATAAGCAGAATGCCGGGCGGCGATGTGGTCGGGCGTTAGGCATAGCTCTGATCGATAAGACCGGCGCGTTCGAGCACGGCATCGAGGCGGATTTCGAGCTCGCGCGTGGCAGGCACCATCGGCAGCCGATGATCGTTGTGCGTGAGCAGCCCGACCTTATGCATCATGTACTTGATCGGAATCGGATTCGTGTCAGAATGGATCGCCGCGTTGAGCTCTGCCAGGTGGTTATGCAATTGGCGGGCTTCTTCCATTTCGCTACGCGCCGTAAGGGTCCAAAGACGCTCGATGCGGCGCGGCGCGATATTTCCGACAGCATTCATGACACCCGATGCCCCAATGGCGAGCATCGGAAAGCTCATCTCTTCGAAGCCGGCGAAGACGCGAAAATCGGTCCCGAGGCGTTCGAGGATGCGAGCGACGAAGCCGAAATCCGCGACGGCGTGGTCGATGCCGACGAGGTTCGGACAAGCCTCCGCGATGCGTTCGACCGTCTCGACCGACAGCGTGACGGCGGTCCGCCCGGGATTATTGTTGATCATGAACGGCAAACCCGTGGAGTGGCCAAGCCGCATGTAATATTCGGCGATCCCGCGCTGCGGCGGCTTCATATACGGGGGCGTTACGATGAGCAACGCATTCGCCCCGACGCGCTCGGCTTGCTGAGAAAGCCGCAGCGTTTCGGTAAGCGAGTCGGTTCCGGTTGACGCAACGACAACCAGCCGGCGCTTGGCAATATCTACCGCGATTTCCAAAAGCCGCATACGCTCTTCAGACGTGAGCGAGAACGACTCGCCGGTCGTCCCCGCCACGACGATGCCGTGGGAGCCGTGCTCGACTTGGTGTCCGACGAGGGCGGCGAAGGCGGTGTAGTCGACCTCTTCCTTGCGGAAAGGCGTAACGAGCGGTACGTACGAACCGCGCAGAAAATCATCCGGTAACGTAATCAAGTCTTAGCGCCTCGATAAAAAAGTGCGAGCTACGCGCTTCGGCGCCCTACCGGTCGGCCCTTTGCTGGGTACGACGCGCAATCAACACCAATCTGGGGGTCAGGCACGTGCGTTTTGCAGTCATTGGAGCCGGCGCGATCGGAGCGTACGTCGGCGCGTCGCTCGCGAAAGCCGGAGCCGACGTTACGCTCGTCGCCCGCGGGGCGCATCTGCGTGCCATGCAAGAGCACGGCGTCAGAGTGTTGAGCGAGCGCGGTGAATTTCACGTTCGCCCAGCCGCAACCGATCGCTGCGACACGGTCGGCGTTGTGGACTGCGTGATCGTCGCCTTGAAGGCGCATCAGATCGGCGGGATGCTCGACGCGATGGCTCCGCTGTTCGGTCCGCAGACGCAAGTCATCGCGATGCAAAACGGCATACCGTGGTGGTACTTTCAAAACCACGGAGGCGAACTCGAGGGCCTCGTGCTCGAACGGGTCGATCCCGGCGGCGTCCTCGCGCGCACGTTCGATCCCAACCGGGTCATCGGATGCGCCGTCTATTCGTCGACCGAAATCGTGGAACCGGGCGTCATCAAGCACGTAGAAGGAACGCGGTATTCGTTAGGCCATCCGAGCGGCGAGGTGACACCCGCAATCGAGGCCATATCGCAAGCGTTCGTGGCGGGCGGTCTCAAGGCGCCAGTGGAGCAGAACCTGCGGCGCGACGTTTGGACGAAGCTGCTCGGTAACGTGTGTCTCAATCCGATTAGCGCCTTAACGCGAGCGACGCTCGTCGACATGGCGACCGATTCGCTCGTCGAGCCTTTACTGCGCGAGATGATGGCCGAGTCGCTCGCCATCGCCACGCGGCTGGGCGTCGTCTTGGAAGTGTCGATCGACAAACGGGTCGACGGCGCACGACGCGTCGGCCCGCATAAGACCTCGACGCTGCAAGACATCGAAGCTGGGCGCGCGCTCGAAATCGATTGTATCGTGGGCGCGGTCGTCGAACTCGGCGAGCGTCTCGCTATCCCCGTGCCGGCGACGCGACACGTGTACGCACTCACGAAACTTCTCGACGAAACTACGCAACGCGCGGTTGCCGCGAAACTCGCGGCTCGCGAAGTAAAGTCCGCACTGCACAACTGAAGCCGGCCGGCGAAACGCGCCATGCGTTACGCCCGCGAAGGCTTCGCATGCAACGACGTAACGGCGGGCTACATCGCGATCGACGAACAGACACTGCGCGTCGATCCGGCAGTCGCCCAGATCTTTCTCGCCAACGGTGCCCCGCGTCCAGGCGACAGCATTCGGCGAACGTGATGCGGCGCTACTGTAGCGATTTCATAAGCGCGGTAAGTTCGGCCTTGTGTTGGCGCACGTACTCGAGTGACGCCGGCGACACCAAAGAGGTTTTGCGTTGGGCCGGCGGCATCTCGACTGCCATTCCCGCATACATGATAACGATTGGGATGAAGCACGCGTCCTGCTCGGTTAGACCGGCGCGGCGCGCGTAGCCGAGCATCACGGGCTTGGTCTTCATCGACTCCCTTAGCGGCGTGTCGTTATTAGCGCTTTGGTGCGAAAGTTCGGCCCGAAGTGCGGCATCCTGCGCGCCGTCACGCTTCAACGTCGTCATATACGTGGCGAAACGCTTGGCCTTATCGGAAGTCAACACGTAATTCCGCGTCGTCGCGTCATCGTCGGGCGCTGCACGAGCCGGCGCGACCATAAAGAGAAAGGCGGCCAGCGTAGCCGCTACGAGCGTACGCTTTTGTTGCGTCATGGGTTCTCCTTACACATTTTGGTGGAAAGTGCGCCGCGCTGCGGAACGGAGCACCGCTCCGTAGCCTGGGGCCGTCAAAAGCCCGTCAAAAACTGCCGCTACGACACGCGCTCGCCAAGGTGCGCTGCGGTGCGTGGGGCGGGTAGCCAGAACGAACCGCTTCCGGCGCGGCGGCGCCGCACGAACTCGCCCACGCGTGCGAGCGGCGCGCGCGAGCGGTGCGACCAAATAATCCAGCGTGATCGCCTCCTCGGTCGGCACCTCACGGCACGTCTGCCACGCGGCGCTGACGCGGTCGCCCACGTCGGCATCGCCTGCGCGACGCGCAGCATGTAGAGAACCTGAATCGAGGAATCGTCGTCCGCGAACGGGCGAAGTAAGGTGGCGATCCGGCCGACGGCGGTGGGCGATGGGCGTACATTTTCCCCGGGCTCGGCTCTATTCCTTACTCCGGCTCTTACGGAAACGGGCGTCGCCGGCGTCCCGTTCGATTTTGACGGCTTCCTGACGCAGCGGTGCTACATTAGAAAAGCGACGACCCCCCACAAGAAACGGAGCCGTCGCCTTTACACTCGAGCCAGGAGTTGCGTCATGCCTTGGATCCCTCGCCCCGCCCGAGACGCCTTCGATGGGCTCGTCTGGCTGCCGCGACTTATCGAGAAAGCACGTCGCCACGCGCACGGGCACTCGAGCGGCGCGGACCTAATGAACGGCTACCTCTACGGGAACAACGACTTCATCGACGGACAAGTTTTGCGTTTCTTGAAGACGGACGATGCAACGATATCGGCGCTGGTCGAACGATGCTCGGATGACGATGACGTCGCGCGCGGCGCTATCGCGCAGAGCGGCCGGAGCCTGGACGAACGACGCACCTTTAGCGCCGGGCTCGAGCGTCGTATGTTGGGATTCGATGCTCGACGCCGACGAAGGCCGCCTAGGCCCGGGCCTACGCAGCAACGCGATCGCGTTCGTCTATAACCGCGCGATGATGCCGATCGTGTATGCCGTTTTTCGGCGTGCCGAGTTCAAGCGCCGGAAGGCATGAACGTCGAAGCCGCGTGGGCGGCTCATGATGGTACGGCCGTGGCCCGGCTCTTTCGCGAGGACGCCGTCTTCACGACCCCGACGTTCGAGCGCTCCATCGGGCGAACGGCGATCGCGCGCGCGGAGCAGCAGGCGTACGACACCTACTCGCGGTACGCGCGTCCAACTGCACGTCGAGGAGCTAACGCCGCTGGCGGGACGACGTCGTCGTGCTGCACACGGCAAACCGTGTGTTTCGCGGCGCGCAACTCCTGGTCGAATCGCACGCGATGATGGTACTCGACGGTACGGCTGCGGAGTGGCAGATCGTCGGCTGGCATAATTTGGTTCCGCTGCAACGGCCTCCACACTGACCGTTACACCGGTCTCGCGCGACGTCGCGTTACGCATCGGTCTGCACCTCGTGTGTGCGATTTCGAAAAACGACCCAAATGGCAAAAGACCGCAAGCACGCCGCCTGCGACACGGTACAGTACCGCAATCCCCGACAGGAAGCTCCAACGTGAACGCGCACGCATAGCATCGTGTGGAACGGTTCCCTTTGCCGGGAGATCGGTCGCTTCTATTCATAGCGCTAACGACGGCTCGCGACATGCGTTACTTCCGTTCGTAGCAGCGGCGGCCGTTCTCGCAGTTGCGATGGGCATCGGGCGTTTCGCCTACACGCCGCTGCTCGTCGTCATGCGTCGCGACGCCGGGCTTACGGTCGAATTTGCCGGCGTCCTTGCCTCGGCGAATCTCGCGGGATACCTCGCCGGGGCGCTGCTCGCGATGCATCCATTCGCGCGCGCGAACCGTACCGCGCTCGTAAGAATCGGTGTCGTCCTCGTCGTTCTGACGACGGCACTGATGGCGCTCGGGCCGCCCGTGTGGTTTGCGGCGCGGTGCGCGACGGGCGCGGCGAGCGGGCTCGTGTTCGTCTTGACCGCGAGCCTACTGCTCGACCTTGGCGCGGAGATCGACTCGCGCCACGGCGTGGCCGTGATGTTTTCGGGCGTCGGCGTCGGCATCGCGAGCGCCGGTCTGGTCGTACCGCCGTTCGTTTTGCTCGGCGGATCAAGCGGTGCCTGGCTCGGGCTTGCGGCCATCGGAGCCGTCGCGCTCGCCTTCGCGTTACCGTTTTTGCCGACGTCCCGCAGCGCGCCGGAAGCGACTGCAACGCGGAGCGCGATCGATACCGGGATCTTCAACTGGCTCGCCGCTCTATATGCCGTGGAAGGTGCGGCGTATATCGTGCCCGCTACGTTCTTGGTTGCGATGGTGACCGAAACGCCGTCGCTCGCGGGTTACGGAGCGACAACGTGGGTACTCGTCGGTGCGGTCACCGCGCCATCAACGATCTGGTGGAGCTCCGCCGCGCGGTCCTGGGGCCTGCCACGCGCCCTCGCCGTCGCGTGCGTCGTGCAAACGCTCGCGATGCTGGCACCCTTCGTACTGCAGGGGGCCGCCGGCGCGCTTGCCCTCGCCATCGGACTGGGCGCGACGTTCATCGGCATCTCGTCGCTCGGGAACGCCCTGGGGCGCGCGCTGCGCCCGGCCGATGGAAACGCGACGATCGGGCTGCTGACCGTGCTGTACGGCGTGGGCCAAATTGTCGGTCCGCTCGTTGCGACCCGTGTCGCACTCGCTACCGGCTCGTACCGTTTCACGCTCGTCATCGCCGCGGGCGTTCTGGGACTGGCGGCGTCCGCGTTCGCGCTGCGGGTCGCGCGAGCGTCGCCGCCTGACGCCATGTCGGTGTAACGTAGGCTAGACGGCGGCGGCCCGTCCGGGTTCGTTGCGACGTGCACCGCGAAGGGCAAGCACGTATGCTCGAAGGCGTCGACGGCGAATATCCGGAAAGCGCCGCCGATGGCTACGCTTCTCTATATCGAAACATCGCCGCGAAAGGCCGACTCCGCATCGAGTCAGATTGCGGCGACGTTCGTGGAGACGTATACGTAAGTCAATCCGAACGACACGATCGAGACGATGGACGTCTGGTCGATGAAGTTGCCTGAATTCGACGGTGACGTGCTCGCGGCGAAGTACGCGGCATTGCGCGGCCAAGAGCGCACGCCGGAGCAAGACGCCGCATGGACGGAAATCTCAGCGATCGCCGCACGCGTGCGATCCGCCGACAAGCTGCTGATCTCGGTTCCCATGTGGAACTTCGGCATTCCGTATAAATTCAAGCACTTGATCGACGCAATCTCGCAGAAAGATCTGCTGTTCACGTTCACCGAGGCGGGGTTCAACGGTCTGGTAACCCATGCCAAAGCCGCTGTCGTCTACGCACGCGGCGTCGATTACGCGCCGACGACCACCTTCGATACGCCGGCCGCCGCGTGGGATCAGCAGAAGCCGTACGTCGACCTGTGGCTCCGTTTTATCGGCATCACCGACGTCGCGTCGATCGTCGCGGAAAAAACGCTCATGGGTCCCGAGGCGAGCGAGTCGACGTTGCGCCGCGCGCACGAAGAAGCGAAGGGCCTGGCGCGAGTTTTCTGACGGCCTTCGTCACCGGAGACGTTCCGATGGCGAGCTCCCCGGCGAGCGTCTAGATACCGTGTTGCGTCGTCAAGCCCGAGTCGAAGGAGCGACCGGACTTGACGAGGCCATAGGCGAGAATCAGGAGTTTGCGCATCGCCGCAGCGACGACAACCATTTTTGGTTGCGAAGGTTCGTATCGTTGTCGCTGAGATCGTCTATCTGTTTTTCAATGTCGTCACCTTATGACCGTGCTTGTGGAGTTCTGTAGCGAGTGCTTCGCTCCAACGGCCTGTCGCCTCGAGACACGCATGGACGCTCTCGACGCTACGACTTTCGAGCCAAGAAAAAGCTGCTCGAATGCTTTGGAATTTGTTCGGGAAAGCTTTCATGCGCGGACGATCGTTGCCATCCGACAGCGCTGCATGGAAGTCGTTTTCCAATATCGAGGCCGAGAATCATGATCCGCTCCTCCGACGCCGGCGCGATCGTAAATCATGCTGATTATTCAGGCTGTGCTCGACGACGATCGCCGGGCACCGATGCTAGACGACGAGGTCGATGCCCCATAGCGCACAGCGATGTCCACCGGCGATCACGTTCGTGTTCCGGCGTCCCGAACAGTCGGACGGTCCGGTTGCCCAGACCTGCTCAACATATCAGCGACCCGAGCGAGGTTGCGAACCATCGACGATCGTCGCGACGGCGGTTGCGATGAGCGTCGCATCGTCGCTGGCCGGCACGGCGGGACACGCGAGACGCAAACTCGCGATGCCATGGACGACCATCCAAAAAAGGTCGCCCAGACGCGCGGGATCGGCGGATTTTCGGACCATACCCGCTGCGCGTAATTCGGCGAGCGGCGCGATCAAGAGCGCGAGGGCTCGCGGACCGTCGTCCGAGTCGACCGATTCGAAAACGCCTTTCGTGAGCGCGGCATCTTCCATGAAAATCAAGCGAAACGTTTGGGGGTGATCGAGCGCGAAGCGCACGTAGGCGTTACCGAGAGCCGACAAACGGCCGCGCGGCTCGCGTAGCCCTTCGACCGCTCGCTCGAGCGACGCGCGCAACGCCGCGAAACCCTCGCGGCAAAGCTCGGCCAGCAACGACTCGCGGCTGTCGAAGTGGGCGTAGAGCGAGGCGGGTGCGTAATCGATCGCTTCGGCGATGCGGCGCATGGTTAATGCGTGGAGGCCGTCGTCGCGCACGATCGTACGCGCCGCCTCGACGATGGCCTCGCGTAGGGCGAGACGACGTCGCTCGCGCCGGTCGGTGACTGGCATAGGCCGATGCTACACTTGACAAAGCAAACAGTCAACGTATACTGAACGTGGTTTAGCGAACGTTGTTCTAAATTCGTTCTTTGTTCGTTTATTGAGGAGTCTCGTGGGAAAAATAGCGTTATGGGGTGCGGCCGGCGCGATCGGCGAAAGTATCGCAAACGAGTTGCGCGCGCAGGGGCGTCCGTATCGAGTGGTGGGTCGCTCGCGAACGTCGCTCGAGCGCACGTTCGGATCGGATCCGCTCGCCGAAATCGTAACGTGGGATCCCGTAGTGCCGGCGTCGGTGCGCGCTGCGGCCGAGGGCATCGGCACGATCGTGTACCTGGTCGGTGTAGACTACGCGCGATTCGAGCTGCACCCCATCCTCATGCGCGCCACCCTCGACGGTGCGATCGCCGCGGGCGTCGCGCGACTGCTGCTCGTCGGTACGGTCTACCCGTATGGCCGGCCGCAGACGACGCCGGTCCGCGAAGGGCACCCGCGCACGCCCCACACGTTCAAGGGCCGGATGCGCAAGGAGCAAGAGGATCTGTTGCTCGAGGAAGACCGTCTGGGCCGCATCCGCGGTACCGTGCTGCGGCTGCCGGACTTCTACGGTCCCGGCGTCGCTAAAAGCTTTCTCAGCGAACTCTTCACCTTCGCCGTCACCGGCAAGACGGCAAATCTGATCGGTCCCCTCGACGCGCCGCACGAATTCGTATACGTGCCCGATGTCGGACCCGTCGTCACGCGACTCGTCGACGAACCGCTTGCGTACGGCCACGTGTGGCACCTTGCCGGCGCCGGAATCACGACCCAGCGTGCGATGATCGAACGGATCGAACGCGAGATCGGACGGTCGGTAAAAACGATGGTCGCCGGCAAGACGATGCTCCGTCTGATCGGGTGTTTCAACTCCCTTATGCGCGAACTCGTCGAGATGCACTACCTTATTACAGACCCGATCGTGTTGGACGATTCGGCGCTGCGTGAATTGCTGGGGCCGCTTCATAAGACGTCCTACGACGACGGCGTACGTGCGATTCTGAGCTCACAGCGCGTCAAGCTTTGACGCGGTTTTGACGACGAGTCGTTATCGTTGCGACGGCTCGACGCGCCGCCGATCGCAAGGGATCAGAATTTAAAAGACCCGACCAACGGGAACATCATTTTAACGTTCTACAATGCCAAACGGCGGCAACCCCGGCAATGTCCCCGCCATCAACGTCATGGAAGTTTTCGACGACGAGAGCCAGATCTCGGGCCATGCCACCGGTTTGTTCGTCGGAAGCGGACGCACATTTGCGCCGAGCCAGTTACAAACGAAACAGACGGTTCACGAGCGCATGGTCCTCATGAACGTTCCGGCGAATCGTAAGATCACAAAAATCATTCTCGATCCCAACGACGGGAGACCCCACGTGCGCTATTTGATAAAGGACGAGAACGTTCCGTGGTTACGGGAAATACCGCTCCCGGCTGCGACGCCCTAGGCGCGCGACGGGGCCTGGCATCTTCGGGCTCGACGACGAACGCCTCGTCCGCTTCGGAGCATGCCGATGCATCGCCGATGCGTCTTCAGGTGCCCCTGTCGCATGACGCTCTCAGAGGCCGAACGCAGCGAGTGCGTCCTGCGCGTAACCACGTTCACCCAGCCGGCCGCTCCGCGGAGGCGCTTGCTTCCCGATGTCTCGCAGGCGACCGAACCGGAACCGCTTATCGCACGCCTGCTGGCACACGACGCAGACGTGGTGTCCGCTTGGTTGGGGTGAGAAAAAGACGACGTCGATTAACACACCGGAATGTCTTTTCAGCGCTATATCGCGGCCAAACGCGATCCGATTGAAGCCCGCGACGCTGCGGCCCGCTCCGTACAACCGGCGCCGCCGTCGGCGACGCTCGTGCTCAATGGGACCTTCGACGATCGCGCCGCGCACGACGTGCTCGCCCAGATCGCGAATCTTATTGCTGCGGGCACGGACTCCGTCGTCATCGACATGCAGGACGTCCACGTGGCCGATTTCGGGCGTCTACGTCGCTTTGCCGAAGACGTGATGGCACTGCGAACCAAGGCCGCCGACGTGCAGATCGCGATTCGTGACGCCGGTCTACACGAGATGATGCGTGCGTTGCCAAACGCCCGCGACTGGCTGCTTTCGAAGCCCGATGCGCAACCCGAAGGCGGACGTCGCAGCCTTCATCTCGACCGGCCTTGAACGCGGGACGGTTTACGGACTAGCGGACCGAAGGAGGCTGTCCAGCGGTTCTTCACGTCGTCCGGTAAGACCGTAGTCGCGAATCACGCCGGCAATCCGTAAACGGTAATCGGCAAAAACGGTTTTCGCGGCTTTGAAAGCGACCGACGGAGATGAAACCGTCGATCGTCTCGAGCAGCGCACGCAGCGCCGCAGCGAGGTCCAACACTGCCGTCGTTTATCGGGATGGGCCAGACCTCGAAGATGACGGCGATCATGCGGCTTGCCGCGGCGCTCCTGCGCGCAAGGCAAACTCGGCGGGGGAAGCTCCCGGGCGTCGATTAGCGCGATAGTATTGCCGAAAGCTTGGAATCGCCGCTGAGCCCGGCGACATCGGCCACGTTCGGATCGGTCCGGCGGCGGACAGCGGGGCGTTCACGTTACGGTGAATCATTGTGGGTACGGAGCAAAAAATGTGGGAGACGTTCGGATGAAGGCGGCATCGGCGGACGTGTGGCCGAGTATTCCGTGGCCGGCCTGGACCACAACGCGCGAGGCGCTGCATATGTACGCCGCAGGTCATCGGCAAGGTGCGACTCGCGTTGACCGCGCGGGAGAGCCAGTGGGCCAACGTTCCGTTGTACGTAAGCGCGCGCGGGCTTACGACGACCAGCATTCCTTTCGGCGAGCGGATGCTGCAAATCGATATCGACTGTATCGATCACGTCGTTACGCTTGCAACGAGCGAGGGCGCGGTTCGGACCGTTCCGCTAGCCGTGAAGCGCAGCGTCGCGGACTTCTACCACCTCGTTCTGGACGCATTGCGGGCGATCGACGTCGATGCGCGGATCTGGCCGGTCCCCGTCGAGGTACCCCGGCCGGTTCCGTTTGCGGACCAGCACTCAGTCACGACGTACGATCCCGACGCCGCGCACCGCTATTGGCAGGCGCTGGTGCGCGTTAACGCGGTGTTCTCCGAATATCGGGCGCCCTTTGGCGGAAAGCACACGCCCGTCGAATTGTTTTGGGGAACGTTCGACCTGGCCTACACGCGCTACTCGGGCCGCGCGGCAGCGCCGCCCCGGACGCTGATCTCATCATGCGCGTCGCCATGAATGCGCAGTCGATCGAGGCCGGGTTTTGGGCCGGCGACGAACGTTTCCCCGAGCCCGCGTTCTTCTGTTTCGGGTATCCGAAGTCGGCTGACATCGAGCGGGCTACGATCCGGCCGTGCCCGAGCGCCGGTTTTGCAACCGCCCGCGGGATGCTTGCGGCCAGCCACGTGCCATGGGCACTCGGAACCATGAGATCGCGGTCGCCCTGCCAGATCGTAACCGGCACGTCTAGCGCGGCGAGATCGAAGCCCACGGCTTCACGAACGCGAGACGTCGTCGATCCATCCGTCGAAACCATTCGCAAGGGCGCGCCGCATCTCGGCCGTCATCTCGTCTGCAAAGCCGCCGCGTAAGACGTCCTTATCGATCTGCGGGACGAGGCCGCCGAACGCCTGGGCGAGCCCGGCGCCGCTCACCGTCGCGAACTCCGCGGCATTCGCAAGAAGCCACGCGCGTACGTCCGTTTCGCCGCGCAACGCGGCGCCGAACTCCTGGTGATTTTCCGGTCCCATCCCAGCGAGGAAATCAAGATCGGGGGCGCCGTAGACGCCGACGCCGGCGAGCGTCGCGACGCCGCGACAGCGATCGGCAAGAATCTGCGCGGTCGCGAGCGCGTGCGGTCCACCGCCCGACCATCCCGCCGTCACGAACCACGGCACCGCGAAGGCCTCGAGCACGGCGCGCACGTCGTTTGCGACGTCGGCGACGCAGCGCCCGGGCGCGCGCGTCGAGGTCGCATACCCGGGGCGGGATAGCGCGAGCAACCGTAAGCCGTGCTCCTTTGCGACGCCGTCCCACGAGGACCACAGCGACGCATCCGACGGCGTGCCGTGATGCATCACCAGTGCCGGGCCGTGTGACGCGCCGGCGACGAGAAGATCGGCGACCCGGCCGTCGGGGAGGTCGAAGCGTTGCATCGCGCACATTACGGCTGCGGTCCACCGCAGACCCGTCAGCGCACACCGATATCCAGCGACAACGTGCGGTGCCCGTGAAGCTCGTGCGTCCCGAAGGAAACGCCTGTGCCGCGGAGCGGCATGTATACGCTCACATCGGGCCGACCGTTGCGATAGATCGCATCGAAGCGCAGACCGTTGTCGTACGTGAGCCAGAGCAGCTGGGCGTCCGTGGCGCGCGACGCAACGTACGGTAATGGCGCCGTCGCTGCGCGCAACGCCCACGCCCGCAGCGATACGAGCGGCGCGAGCTGATAGTTTACCGCCAAACCGATGCCGGCGATACCGGCCGCTACGGCGTTCGACGTGCGCTCGTCGTAAAGATTTAAACGCGCGCTGAGCCGCCGAGCATCCGTCGCATCGAGGCCGATCTCGGCGAGCCGAGCACGCGGTGACCGTAGCGCCGGCACGAGAGAGGCGATTTGCGCGTACTGCCGATAGGATGCGTCGAGGTGCAGCGTATCGGTCAGGCGGTGGCTTGCCCAGAGCGCGACATTGAGGCGCGGCTCGATCGACACGCCCGCGCGAAGCAGCGTGTCGCCGACGCGTGTCGTTGCAATTCCGTACGCCGCCTCGTCCAGCCGCGCTCCAGCGCTTGCGGCATCGCGATCGGCCGTGCTAAACGTTCCTCGGAAACCAGCGACGAGCGCGACGGGGCGTCGATCGGCGACGTGAACGTCGAAGGCGACGTCGCTTTCCGCACGTCCGTTGTAGGTGCTGCGCACCGCGCTTGCCGCGCCGACAACATCGAACCCTTGACGCGGGACGGTCCCCGTCAGCGTCGCGCCGGCGATGCTGCCTGCTCGTGCGGAAACGCCCAGGAGCGCGCCGCCGAGCGTGCCGGTCGCAAGCGGCGTCGAACCGGCGATCGAGACCGCGGTACTGGACGGATCGTACGCGCGCCCGAGCGTTACGACCGGATTTGAGAAGCCGCGCAGCGTTGCGTTACCGGCGTTCGCGGTTCCCGCGCGCATCCGCGGTGCGTCGGCTCCCGACGACGAGATGGTAAACGTATGTACGATCTGATCGATACGAGCCGCGTCCGTCGCGGGCACGAGCGACGAGAGCGGGGCGTTATCTAGCCTGCGGTAGAGGTCGATGCCGTCGAAGGCGGTCCCGTCGGCTCCGCGCAGCAACCCGCGATCGGAGACGGCGTCGCCGCGAGCGACGGCAAATGGAACGAGCGACTCGAGTGCCGGCAAAGTCCGCGGCGGCAGCGCGCCGATATCCGCGGCGCTCGGCGGCCCCACGATCGCCCGGCTAAAGCGGCGCACGATAACGACCGGTGCGCCGGGTGTGAAGACCGTGTCCACGGCGACGCAGTAGCGACAACCGACGCGAATGCGCTCGACACGCAGCGACGTCTCGATCGCAAACGTTCCGTCGGCCGCCGAATGGCCGGCGCCCGTCTCGTTTCCAGCGAGCGTGAGCAGCCGGATCGCCGCCCCTTCGACCGGATACCCGGCGGTATCGCGAACCGCGCCCACGACTAGCTCTGCCGCATGCGCGCTCTGCGGCACGGCGACGATAAGGGACACTGCGGCACCGATTTTCAGCCAAGCTTCATGCGCTCGGCGTATACTGAAGCGAATGCTTCGGATCGATGGGCCGCGGATCACAATCTTTGCCTTGGCGCTAGCAAGCGGCGCAATGACGGGCGCCGTTTTCGCAGCCGAACGCGCCCTCGAGACATCTGTGTCGGCTTTGCTTCCAAGTGCTGCGCCGCCTCTGCTCGAGCCCATCGACGAAGCCGGGCCGCACGGGATGGACGTGCCTGCCGGAGATTCGCGCTCGGGCGACGAGCGCCGCGCGGGCCGTCTTACCCGACCCCGATCGCTAAGTGCGGCTCGCCATCTTGACCCTCGCGGCGCTGCTCGTACCAGTCGCCGCCGTCGCGCAAATCTACGCTACGCCGACCGAACCGCCCCGTACGACCGATCCCGCAGCGCTGAAGAGGTCGATCGTGCGGCGCGAGATCCACGAACGTTTTCAGCGGGGCCTAGCGGCCGAAGCGCGCGGGGACTGGAGCGCCGCCGTCCCGGAGTTTCGGCGGGCCGTCGCTTTGGAACCCGCCGAGCCGCAAGGCTCGACGGCGTTGTACGATCAGGCGCTCGCCGAGGCGCATCTTCATCACGATCGCGAAGCGATGCGCTTGTTCGAGGCGGCGCTCGCGCGCGATCCCGGGTTCGCCGCCGCGGCCGCAAATGTGGTCGGCGTCGCGCTCGACGCGGGCGACGTTGCCCGCGCGCGCGCCGCGGCGGAACGCTTCGTTCGGATCGCACCGGCCGGTGCGCTCGCGCTGTACGATGCGGGACTCACGGCCTTGCGCGCCGGCGACTACGGCGCGGCTCGTGAAAGTTTTCGCGCGCTGATCGCAGCCGATTCGAAGTACGCCGTCGCGCACTACGATCTCGGGCTCGCCGAAGTCCGCCGCGAGCAGCTCGACGCCGCGCTCGGTGAATTTCAAGCGGCGCTGAATCTATCGCCGCACTATGCGCGGGCGCGGTTCGCTTTGGCCAGCGTGTTGTTACGCCTGGGCCGTCGCGACGAAACGCGCGGCGAACTCGAACGCTGCGCGAAGGACGCCGTCGATCCGTCGCTGCAAGCCATCGCGACCGATCTGCGCGCGCAGATCAAATAGGTTGCGCGTGCTACTCGTCGAGGATCATCACGAAATCGCCGCCGCAATCGCAATCATGCTTAAACGCCGGAACTATGCGGTCGTACGCGCTGAGAACGGCCACGCCGGACTCGCGCTGCTCTGCGACGGCGGCTTCGATCTCGCCATCGTCGACATCGTTCTGCCCGGGCTCGATGGGTTCGCCGTCTGCGAGGGCGCGCGCCGCGCGGGCGTCGACGTCCCAATCCTCATACTCACCGCCCGCGACAGCATCGCCGATCGCGTGCGCGGCCTCGATGCCGGCGCCGACGACTATCTCATCAAACCGTTTTACGAAGAAGAACTTGCCGCACGGCTGCGCACGCTCGGCCGTCGCGCCCGCATTGCGCCGGCGCAGCAACTCATCTTCGGCGAACTCATCGTCGACCTCGGCGCGCGCTGCGTCTCGGCGCGCGGTCGGGTCGTGCCGCTCGCGCCGACGGAATTCCGCATCGTCGAGCTCCTCGCGCGCAACAAAGGTTTCGTTCTCGAGCGGCACGTCATTCTCGAACGAGTCTGGGGCGGCGAATTCGAGGGCGAAAGCAATATCGTCGACGTCTACATGAGCGCGATCCGGCGTAAATTCAAGGAGACCGGTTTGTCGTTTGCGTTGCGCACGGTCCGCGGATCGGGCTATCGATTCGACGGTTAGCCGTTCGGCTGACGCTTTCGTACGTCGCCGTTTTCGTGTTGATCCTCGCGGCACTGAGCGCCGCCGCTTTGTCGTTCGTGACGAACGCGAATCGTGAATTGCTGCAACCCGTTCTTGCGACGCCGGAAGGTGCGGCCGTGTACGCCGGCGTCGTACGCCGGACGCTGCTCGTCATCGCGGCGTTCGATGTCCCGCTCCTGGCACTCGTCGGTATCGCCTCGTACGCACTCGCGCTGCTATCGCTGCGCCCGCTTGCCGCACTGCGCGAACGGGAGGAGCGCTTCGTGGCGGACGCCGCTCACGAACTGCGGACGCCGCTGGCAGAAATCGCGACGACGGCGCAAGCCGCATCGCCCGCCGACGACGCTTCGCGCGCGGCGTTCGCGTCGATCGCGCGCGCCTCACTCGGTGCCTCGGCGCTCGTGGGCGATCTCTTGACGCTCGCGCGGCGGCCCGAACTCGAAGCGCGCGCGCTCGAACCCGTGGCGCTCGGGCCGCTCGCGCGCGACGTCGTGGCCGGTTTCGCTGCGACGGCACGTCTGCCCATCGCCGTGACGTGCGTCGATGGAGCGCTCGTGGCCGGCGACGAACGGCGCTTACGGCGGCTTCTCGTGAATTTGCTCGAGAACGCCGTCCGGCACGCAAGAGAACGCGTGGAGGTAACGGTGGCCGTGCGCGACGGCTTCGCCGAAATCGATGTTGCCGACGATGGTCCCGGCGTCGCGGCGGGCGACCGCGAGCGCGTCTTCGATCGGTTCTTCTCGAGCCGTCCGAGCGGTGAAGGCAGTGGGCTCGGGCTCGCGATTTGCCGGTGGATCGCGCGTGCCCACGACGGCGATATCTCCGTCGAGGGCGCGCGGTTTCGCACGCGGCTGCCGCTCGTGTCGTAAGCGCGACGCTATTGGTTTGCGGAGACGAAACTCGCGAGTGCGTTCTCCGGAATGAACGAGGCGATTTGCGCGGCGGGCGCCCCGCCGAGGCCGAAGCGCGGCCAAAGATTCCATTGGTATCCGGCTACGGGGACCGCGGTCGTCGGCGCGAGCATCGCTGCCGGGACCACGACTTCGATCGTATCGGGCTTCAATAGCGTCGCCGTGACCGCTTGCGCGGGCGCGCCTTTTAAGAGGTTGACGACGGCTTTAAGCGTGCCGACTGCGGGGTCCGCGGTCACGACGACGACGGCATCGAACTTCACGTTCGGCTCGTCGGGAAACGGCGCGACGGTGCCCGATCCGCGCTGAATTCCCCAGACGTAGTAATTCGTTTCACCCGTAAAGACTGCCCCCGCCAGCTGCGCGTCGAGGACGAGCTGTTGCGAAGCGGTAAAGTAGCGGCCGCCCGCGTTGAGCGCGTCGATTGCGGGGCGCTTGGGCCCGGTGTAATCAACATAAAATTGTCCCGCAGCCTTGTGTTCGGTGAAGATGCTGGGCGGCTGCGGGGTCAAGGTGATCGCGTTGCTGCTGCAACCGGTGGCCAGCGTGCCGAGCGTGATGGCCAGGAGAAACGGCGCATGGTGAAGCCTCTCGAGTTGCGTGTTGCGACGATCGTAGCGGTGCCGCATGAAGCGAAGCTGAAGATGCGCGACGGCCGCGTTCAGAAAAGCTTCATATTTTGCAAGGCTACGTGGGTGATGGGGGTCGCAAGCGAGTAGCACGCAGCATGAAGACACGAATTCTCGGAAACGACGGGCCACGCGTTTCGGCCATCGGCCTCGGTTGTATGGGTATGAGTCAGTCGTACGGTAAAGGCGACGACACGGAATCGGTCGCGACCGTCCATCGCGCACTCGATCTCGGCGTCACGTTTTTCGATACGGCCGAAGCCTACGGGCCCTTCACGAACGAAACCTTACTCGGTCGGGCGCTGCGCGGTCGACGCGACGGCGCCGTCGTCGCTACGAAATTCGGATTTAAACTCGAACCCGGGGCGGCGCGTCACATCGTCGGTCTCGACGGTTCGCCCGAAAACGTGCGGCGCGTTGCCGATGCGTCGCTGCAACGGCTCGGGCTCGACAGCATCGATCTCTTCTATCAGCACCGTCGCGATCCGTCCGTGCCGATCGAAGAAACGATGGGCGCGCTCGCAGAACTCGTGCGCGCCGGCAAGATCCGCGCGATCGGGCTTTCGGAAGTCGGGTCCGCAACGCTTCGGAAGGCCCATGCCATCCATCCGATCGCGGCGTTACAGAGCGAGTATTCGCTATGGGAACGCGGCCTCGAGGAAGACATCTTACCGACGTTACGAGAGCTCGGCATCGCGCTCGTCCCCTTCAGTCCGCTCGGCCGCGGCTTCCTCACCGGCACCGTCGGCGGCAATGCCGCGATGCCCGCTGACGATTTCCGCAAAAACGATCCGCGCTTCGCAAGCGAAAACGTGACGCGCAACGCGGAGATCGTCGGCGCCGTCGAGACCATTGCGAAACGCTACGCTGCGACGCCCGCCCAAATTGCACTCGCGTGGGTGCTCGCGCAAGGCGACGACATCGTGCCGATCCCCGGGACGAAGCGCGTCAAATACCTTGAAGAGAACGTCGGCGCAGCCGACCTCGAGCTCTCCGCGGGCGCTCTCGCGGAACTGGCGGCGCTCGCGGCGCGCACCGCAGGCCCGCGCTACAACGACGCGATGATGTCGATGGTCGAGCGCTAACGCCGACCGGGGCCGCGCAAAATTCTCCATGGCGGCATCGATATGCGGGTACCTGAAGGTCTAGCCGCCGTCACTAAAAATGCGCCTTCGCCGAAGGCGAGCTTCGGCGCGAATGTGGGCTTCGGCAGCAAAGCCCGACGATGCAACGCGCGGGCCAGCGCCTTGGCGTAGTCCGCGTTCGTCACCGGTTCGGTGCCGCTCGACGAAGTTCGGAGCGACGCGACCGACGTCGCGTCCGCGCGTCGATTGCATCGGACCACGACGCACGAGCACTCGCCCCATAGCGGAGCTTACGCGTACGTTTCGGCTTAGCCGCGTGCGGGTTGTGGAACCGCGCCGGACCGCGCGAGTTCGCGGTAGGCCTGTAACGAACGCGGCGGACCCGCCGTCGAAGCGAGCGCACTGACGAGCGCACTCGCCGTATCGAGGGATGTGAGACACGCGACGCTCGCTTCGACCGCAGCGCGGCGAATGCGATAGCCATCGGAAATCTCGCGCGGCCCAATGGCGTTGTTGATTACGAGATCGACCGAACGCGTCGTAATCGCTTCGAGCACGTGGGGCGACCCGTCGGCGATTTTGTTGACGAACTCCGACGGAATACCGTTCTCGACGAGCAACCGGTGCGTGCCGCCCGTCGCGACGAGCGTGAAACCGAGCTCCGCGTAGCGGCGTAAGATCGCGACGGATTCTGGCTTTTCTTCGTCGGCGATCGATACGAAGATGCGGCTTCGACGACCGGTCTCGATCGGATCCGGTACGCGTACGCCCGCGGCGACGAAACCCTTGCGCAGCGCACCCGCGAATGTCTCATCGATGCCGAGCACCTCCCCCGTCGATTTCATCTCGGGCCCAAGGATCGTTTCGACGCCACCCATCTTGGCAAACGAGAAGACCGGTACTTTCACGACGACGAACGGTACGTCGGGCATGAGCCCCGTGCCGTACGGCATGTTCGCCAACTTCTCACCGAGGGCGACGCGCGTGGCGGCGGCGACGAGATTGATCCCCGTCGCCTTCGAGATGATCGGTACGGTGCGGCTCGCGCGCGGGTTCGCTTCGATGATATACAGCTCGCCCTCGTGGATCACGAACTGGATATTGATCAACCCCCGCGTTTCGAGCGCGTGGGCGATCGAGCGCGTCACTTCGACGATACGCGCCTGCATCGCGGCGTCGATCGTCTGCGGCGGATAGACCGAGATCGAATCGCCGCTATGGATACCGGCGCGTTCGAGATGCTCGAAAATGCCGGGCACGAGAATATCGGTGCCGTCGTAAACGGCATCGACCTCGACTTCGAGCCCGCGCAGATACTTATCGACGAGCAGCGGCGCGCCGGGCGTGATCGGCGGTGCGGTCTCGACGTAGCTCGCGAGCTGACCTTCGTTGTAAACGATCTCCATGCCGCGACCGCCGAGGACGTACGACGGCCGCACGAGTACCGGAAAACCGAGTTCGCGCGCGATCGCACGCGCTTGCCGGAACGTCGTCGCGATCTTGCCTTCGGGCCGCGCGATGCCGAGCTTCTGTAAAACGGCCTCGAACTTTTCGCGGTCCTCGGCCATATCGAGACTCTTCCGATCGCTGCCTACGATCTTCACGCCGCGGCGCGACAGCTCGGCCGCTAAGTTGATCGCCGTCTGTCCGCCGAAAGCGAGCATCACGCCCGCTGCGTGCGTCGCATCGTAGGCGGCCTGGACTTCGTCAGCGCCCGGCGGCTCGAAGATCAACGCGTCGGAGATATCGAAATCGGTCGAGACGGTCTCGGGGTTGTTGTTGACGACGACCGCCGCGCGGCCCGCCTCGCGGAGCGCCCAGGCGGCGTGCACGCAGCTGTAATCGAATTCGATGCCTTGGCCGATGCGGATCGGGCCGCTACCGACGACGACGATCGCCTCGCGGTCGAGGGGACGCATCTCGTCGGCTTCGTAGCGCGAGAGATAGTAGTACGGCGAACGCGCCGGAAACTCGGCCGCCGCGGTATCGACCATGCGGAACGCCGTCGACGAGCCGTGTTGCGGATTGCGCTCGTCCTTCGACGCATCGTTCCAGGAGCGCAGGTTCGGTTCGCCGCCGACGAGCCGATCGATACTGCGATGCGAGTACCCCGCGACCGCCGCGAGATGCAAATCGTGCGCCGTAGCGCCGCCCCGCAAGCGCCCTTCGAGCGCGACGAGGTCGGCTAATTCCCAGAGCCAAAACGGATCGATCGTCGACATCGCTGCGAGCGTCTCGACGCTCGTGCCGCGCCGCAATCGCTCGGCCACCGCGAAGAGCCGTTCGTGAGTCGGCGCGACGATCGCGGCTTCGAGTTCGTCGTCGGTCCACGTCGCAAGCGACGTGCCCGTGAGCGTCTCGCGACCGAGATCGAGACCGCGGACCGCTTTCATCAACGCAGCAGCGAACGTGCGCCCGATGCCCATGGCTTCGCCCGTCGATTTCATTTGGGTGCTCAAACGCGTATCGGCCCGCGGGAATTTATCGAACGGAAAGCGCGGCAGCTTCACGACGACGTAATCGAGCGTCGGTTCGTACGCGGCTTTCGTCACGCCGGTCACCGGATTCTCAATCTGATCGAGCGTCATGCCGAGCGCGATTTTCGTGGAGATCTTGGCGATCGGATAGCCCGTCGCTTTCGATGCGAGTGCGGAGCTGCGCGAGACGCGCGGATTGACTTCGATGATGTTGTATTCGCTGCGCGTCGGATGCAGCGCGAATTGAATGTTGCAGCCGCCCTGGACGTTGAGCGCCCGGATGACGTTGATGCTCGCGGTACGCAGCATCTGATATTCGGAATCCGATAGCGTTTGTGAGGGCGCGACGACGATCGAGTCGCCCGTATGCACGCCGACCGGATCGATATTCTCCATGTTGCACACGATGATGCAATTGTTCGCACCGTCGCGCAGCACTTCGTACTCGACTTCTTTCCAACCGAGGAGACTCGTTTCGACGAGCGCCTGCGTGATCGGCGAGGCGGCGAGGCCGGTGCCCAGCGTCTTGCGCATTTCTGCTTCATCGCGCACGATGCCGCCGCCGGTGCCGCCGAGCGTGTAGGCGGGCCGAATGACGAGCGGGTAGCCCATCTCGCGACCGAACGCGATCCCGTCGTCGACGACGTGCACGATCAGGCTCTTCGGCACGGGCTCGCCGATTTCGATCATCTTGTCTTTGAACGCGGCGCGATCTTCGGCCAGAACGATCGTTGCCAACGGCGTGCCGAGCAATTCGACCCCGTACTTCTGCACGATGCCGGCTTCGGAAAGGTCGACGGCGAGATTGAGCCCCGTCTGGCCGCCGAGCGTCGGCAGCAACGCATCCGGCCGTTCCTTCGCGATGATCGCCTCGAGCGAGGCCACCGTCAGCGGCTCGAGATAAACGGCGTCGGCCACTTCCTCATCGGTCATGATCGTCGCGGGATTCGAGTTGACGAGGATGACCCGGTGGCCTTCTTCGCGGAGCGCTCGACACGCTTGAACGCCCGCGTAATCGAACTCGGCGGCTTGCCCGATCACGATCGGACCCGAGCCTATCACGAGGATGTTACGGCGGAGCACGACCCGCTAGATACCTCGCCGTGGTCGCCGAGCCTTTTTTGGGCTGCGCGGGGTTGCGGCACGGCGGGGCTGCCGGCAGCGCAACTACGCGAAATGCAGTCCTTCCGGGAAGCTCTACGACGACGACGAAAACCTCGGCGTGCGCACGCATGGAACCCTTTGATGGTTACGCCCAAAGAGTGGCCCGGCGGGTGGTTGCCGATTCCATACGCGCAGCGCTGCCGCGAACGCAAGGCCGATCTCGCGCAGAGATTGGCCACGTTCCTTGCGTATTGTCGCGATCGGCCGGATATAACGGCGGTCATCGTGTTCGGCTCATACGCGCGGGACAGCGTGTCGCCCTGGAGCGACATCGACGTGCTCGTCGTCCGCGACGCTCCGGCCGACTCGCGTTCGATCGACCTGGTGGATGATTTGTATCGCAGCGGCGGCTTGGGCGGCGACATCGTTGCCGTTGCGTCGGCGCATTACCCGCGCGGTCTAGAAGCCACGCCGTTCGGCAAAACGATCCTTGCGGAAGGCGTCGTGGTGTATGCACGTTCCGCTTGACGAACGCGTCGCTGCGTGGTTCGCCGCCGCCGACAGCGACATGCACGTGGCCGTCGTCGTCCGCGATACGGCGGCGCACATCGCGTGTTTCCACGCGCAGCAGAGCGCAGAAAAGGCTCTCAAAGCCCTCGTTACGAGACTTTCCGGCGACGCGCCGCCGCTGCACGCGATGATCCGCCTGCTCGCCGCGCTCGATGCGCTCGATGCGCTCGCGGTACCACCAGAGGTACGCGACGACGCCGAAGCGCTCGATAAATATTACATTCCGACGAGGTATCCCGATGCGCTCGGTTTCGTCGATGCATCGCTGACGTACAAACGGCGAGATGCCGACCTTGCTATCGAGAGCGCACAACGCGTGCTGAACTGGGCACGCTCGAGCGAGAGCGACCTTCGCTCGGGCCCTACGTTGCCGGAGAGGTGAGCGTCTCCGCGAGGTGCCGGCTCTTCCACAGAAGCAGCCAGAAGGCGCGTCCGGCGTGGTCCCCGTAGCGCCTGAAACGCCGTTCGATCGTGCGATCTGCGACGATCGCCTTCCCGACGAGTTGGGCGTAGCGCGGCCGAGTCCACGAATCGAGCACGAGCCGCGAACAGCGGCCGAAGAGCATCATGATATGCGCGGCGGCATACGGACCGACGCCGGGCAGCAAGAGTAACCGGCGGGCCAGTTCGTCATCGGAAAGTTCGCTACGCGGCGCCGCCCGCCACACCTCGAAATCGACCGTGCCATCGGCGACGGCTCGCGCGAGGGCTCGCAGGTAGGCGCCGCGATAGCCCGCGCGCGCGACCTCGCGAAAGAACGCATCGTCCGCGCGCGCGATTTGCGCCGCCGTGGGAAACGCACGACCGCGCCGCGCAAGGTCCGCCATGGACGGGCCGCTCGCGGGCGTTCCGAGGTGCCCGACGAGCGCGCCGATCATACGTTCCGTTGCCGACCACGCGCAGTTGGTCGTGCAGATCGTCCGCACGACGTCTTCGAAGGCGCTAGGACTGCGCAACATTCGTCCCATGCCGGCGCAGGCGAAGGCGAGCTCGCCGTCGTGGGCGAGCCGCGCGTAGAACGGCGCGAGGTCGTCGTCGAGGGCGAACATCGCGCGGATCGCCGCCGTCACGTCGCCGCGACGTTTGGCCGAAAGCGCGCGGCCCGCAACCCGGACGGCGAGCATTCCCGCCGGCTCTTCGCGCAAGGTCACGCGCCGAGCGGTACCGTCGCCGAGCAGCAGCGTCGTCGCGAGCGCGCGCTGGTTTTCCGCAACCGCGTTGGGCGGCAGCCACGCCAGGCCGTGCGAGCCCACCGTCGCCGAGAAGGACACGGGTTCGCCGCCGGCGCCGCGCAGCGGCAAAACGAACGTCGGTGCGTCGCGCGGTTCCACCGCAGAGTAGTTGCGGGCAACCGCGAGAGGCTCCGCTGCGGCGCGGGTATCTCGGCTCTCATGGCGGCAGAGAGCGCGGTCCTCACGGTCACGGTGGAAGTCGAGCACGCGCGTTCGGCCGGGTTGCGGTACGTCGACGACCGGTCGCCCGGGCTGCGCCGCGAACGGACGCAGGCGGGGTTCGCCTATTTCGATTCGCGCGGAAAAGCGATCACCGACGAGGCGGAGCTCGCCCGCATTCGATCGCTTGCGATTCCGCCCGCGTACGAACACGTGTGGATCTGCCCGTACGCGCACGGCCACGTGCAGGCCACGGCGCGCGATGCCAAAGGCCGCAAGCAGTACCGGTATCACAAGCGCTGGCGCGAAGTGCGCGACGCGAACAAGTACGAGTCGACCGTCGCCTTCGCGAAAGCGTTGCCGCGTTTGCGCGAGCGCGTCGAAGCGGATTTTTCGCGGCCGGAGATGTCGCGCGACAACGTGATCGCGACCGTCGTACGCATGCTCGAAACGACGCTCGTCCGGGTGGGCAACGAAAGTTATGCGCGCGACAACCAGTCGTACGGGCTCACGACGTTACGGGCGCGCCACGTCAAGGTCGAAGGCCAACGCCGCGTCCGCTTACGCTTTCGCGGCAAGAGCGGCGTCGAACATTCGCTGACGATCGAGGATCGGCGGCTCGCGCGCGCCGTCGCACGCTGCCGCGACCTCCCGGGCGAAGTGCTCTTCACGTATCTCGACGATGCGGGCGAAGCGCAGCCGATCGTTTCCGACGACGTCAACGCGTATCTGCGCGAAGTCACGGGCGGCGACTTTTCGGCGAAGAATTTTCGGACGTGGGCCGCAACCGTCGCATGCGCGACCGAACTCGAAGCGGCCGGCCCATCTCAAACGCAAGCGCAGGCGAAGCAGACCGTGGTCGCCGCGCTCGTCGCGACCGCGCAGCGGCTGGGCAACACGCCCGCCGTCTGTCGCAAGGCATACGTGCATCCGGCCATCATCGAGCGCTATCTCGACGAACTGCGCCTCGACTTGCCGAAGCTACGTGCCGCGCGCAAACCAGGCGGCCTCGCGCGCGATGAACGTCGCGTGCTGGCGTTCTTGGAAGCGGCGCAGGCGCGCGACGAAGGCGCTGCGCGGGTGCGCAAGCTCGAGCGTTCGGTGGATGCAGCGCGGACGAAGCGTCGCCCGACCGGCTGACGCGGCCGGTTGGACGCATCGCGCAGGGGAATAGGCGTTCCGATGGCCATCGCAATTCCCGCTGCCCTTTCGCGCGCCGTTCGCGCGCTGCGCCTATCGGAACGTATCGGCGCCCTGCCCAACGTCGCGAGCAAACGGACGCGGGCCCTGGCGCCCCGCATTCGCGCCAAGAAAACGTTTGTCAGCGTCTGCCCGTACTGCGCGGTGGGCTGCAGCACGCTCGCCGTCGTCAGCGACGAAGGCAAACTGCTCGACGTCGAAGGCAATCCCGCATCGCCGGTCAACGCGGGACATTTGTGCCCCAAAGGCGCCGCGAGCTTTGGCCTCACCGTCAACGAAGAACGCTGGACGACGGTGCGTTACCGCGCACCCAACGCGACGCAGTGGGAAGAGAAACCGCTGGATTGGGCGCTCGATCGCATCGCGCAGAATTTCTACGACTCGCGCGAGCGAACGTTCGTGCGCACGGCCGAGGATGGCAAACGCGTCAATCATACGCTCGGCATCGCATCGCTCGGCGGCGCAACCTTCGGCGTCGAAGAAAATTACTTGCTCCAGAAACTTTTGAAATCGTGCGGCGTCATATCGGTCGAAAACCAAGCGCGCATTTGACATAGCTCGACGGTGCCGGGTCTCGGCACCTCGTTCGGCCGCGGCGGCGCGACCTCGTACGTCCAAGATCTCGTCAATAGCGACTGCATTCTCATCGAAGGCTCCAACTTCGCGGAGTGCCATCCGGTCGCGTTCCGCTTCGTGATGGAAGCCAAGGAGCGCGGCGCGAAGATCGTCCACGTCGATCCGCGCTTCACGCGCACCTCCGCGATGGCCGACGTCTACGCTCCCATCCGCAGCGGCAGCGATATCGTATTCCTCGGCGCGCTCATACATTGGGTGCTCAGCAACGACCGGGTATTTCAAAGAATACGTCGATTCGTTTACCAACGCGTCGTATATCGTCAACGAAGCGTTCGTGGATACCGAGGATCTCGACGGACTTTTCTCCGGGTTCGACGATAACGCCGATCCGAGTACGCACGGTCACGATCGCGGCAGCCAAGGCCTCATGGGGAGCGACGAGCACGTTTCGACGCCCGGCACCTACGATCCCGAATCGTGGAAGTTCGAAATGGAAGACGTGCCGCGTTTCGATGGCGACGGCACGGCGCAGCGCGCCAAGCGCGACGAAACGTACGCGCATCCGCGCTGCGTTCTCAACATCCTGCGGCGCCATTTCGCACGCTACACCGTCGATCTCGTCGAAGAGGTGTGCGGGACGCCCCGGGAGTCGTTCGAGACGATCGCCAATCTGATCGCCGATAACAGCGGCCGTGAGCGCACGACCGCGTTCGCGTATGCGGTCGGCTGGACGCAGCATACGGTCGGCGTGCAATACATCCGTGCCGCCGCGATCCTGCAAACGCTGCTCGGCAACATGGGCCGCCCCGGCGGGGGCAGCTGCGCGGTCATGCCAACATCCAAGGCGCGACCGACATTCCGACGCTCTACGATCTGCTGCCGGGGTATCTTCCGATGCCCTCGGCCCTGCGCGACGAGCAAACGCTCGATGCGTATCTGAAAACGATTACGATAGAAGGCGGCGGCTGGTCCAATGCGCGTGCCTTCTTCATCTCTTTGCTCAAAGCGTATTACGGCGATGCGGCGACCGCGGAGAACGACTACGGCTTCGAATACTTGCCGCAGATCGTCGGCGATCATTCCGCGTTGCCGACGCAGATCGCGATGAAGGACGGCCGAGTCGAAGGGTACTTCGTCATCGGCATGAATCCGGCGGCGTCGGGACTCAATAGCGAACTCGCGCGCGCCGCCATGGAACGCTTGAAGTGGATGGTCGTGATGGATTCGTACGACACGGAGACCTCGGCGTTTTGGCGCCGCGAAGGCGCGGACCCGACGAAAATCGGCACGGAGATGTTTTTCTTGCCGACCGCAACGGTGCTCGAAAAAGACGGCACCATGGTCAATACCAACCGTCTGCTGCAATGGCACGACCGCGCGGTCGCGCCCGCCGGCGACGCACATTCGGACCTCTACTACATCTCCGAACTCGGGCGGCGGCTCAAAGCGCTCTACGCGGAGTCGGCCGATCCGAAGGACCGGCCGATTCTCGACTTGACGTGGGACTACGCGAGCGACGATCCTGTGGAGCGCGCGCTGCGCGAACCCTCGGCGCAACGCGTGCTGCAAGAGATCAACGGCTATCACACCGCACCGGGCCGTTCGCTCGCCGATTCGCCGCAAGTCAGAGACTTCGACGATTTGCGCGAAGACGGCTCGACTGCTTGCGGCGCGTGGATCTATGCCGGCGTGTATCCCGATAAGGAAACGAACGTCGCGCGCGCGCGCAGCGGCGATACCGAGGCCGCGCTCGGCTGGGGCTTCGCATGGCCCGCGAACCGGCGCATGCTCTACAATCGCGCCTCGGCGGATAAAGACGGGAAGCCGTGGAGCGAACGGAAGCGCTACATGTCGTGGGACGCCGAGAAAAACGTGTGGGTCGGGCCCGATATCGTCGACTTCCCGCCGCACAAGTCGCCCTTCGACGAAGCGAAACCCGGTGCGCGCGGCTACGATGCGTTGTCCGGGAGCGATCCGTTCATCATGCAGAAGGACGGCCGCGCGCAGCTCTTCGTCTCCGATACCCTCAAGGACGGCCCGTTGCCGGCGCACTACGAACCCGTCGAATCGATCATGCGCAATCCGGTCTACAAGCAGCAGAACAATCCGACGCTGCGCGAATGGGATCGCGACGATAATCGCTACAACGGCACCGACAACCCCGATTATCCGTTCGTACTGACGACCTACCGGCTCACCGAACACAACGGCATCATGTCGCGCTACGTCGGATGGCTCGGCGAATTACAACCCGAACTTTTCGCCGAGATCGACCCCGAGGTCGCGGTCGAGAAAGGCATTACCAACGGTGGCTGGATGACGATCGCGACGAAGGTCGGCGAGATCGAGGCGCGCGCGCTCGTAAGCGGACGCATGCGACCCTTGCGCCTGGGCAAAGGACGGCGCGTACATCAGATCGGGATTCCGTATAACTTCGGCAGCCTCGGCTGCGTCGACGGCGATGCCGTCGGCACGCTCATTCCGCTCGCCATGGATCCGAACGTCTCGATCCACGAAGCGAAGACGACGACGTGCAACATTCGAGCGGGACGACGCGCGCGGTACGAACGCGGTGCCGCCGCCGACCTCGACGTACCCGCGGACCAGCGCACGACGTACGGCGAATCCCAGGCGCACGGCGCCGACGGCGGCCCGCGCTGATGGCGAAGGGCTTCTTTACCGACACGACGATCTGCATCGGCTGCAAGGCCTGTGAGGTCGCGTGCAAGCAGTGGAATCAACTTCCGACCGACGGATTCGAATTGACCGGCAACTCCTACGACAACACGGTCGCGCTCGGGGCGACGTCGTGGCGTCACGTCGCTTTCGTGGAGCAGATGGCGCCCGTCGACGCTCCGCCGAGCGATAGCCGCTGGCTGATGATGAGCGACGTGTGTAAACACTGTACCAATGCCGGCTGCCTGGAGGCGTGTCCGACGGGCGCGATCGTACGCAACGAATTCGACGACGTGTACATTCAGCCCGACGTTTGCAACGGCTGCGGCTACTGCGTGCCGTCGTGCCCCTTCGGCGTGGTCGATCTGATCGCGCATGCGGACTACGACTACGGCCGCCATTTCGAATCCGACGGCCGCACGCACGACGATGCGACGCAGCACACCGGCGGCGTCGCCGGAAAATGCACGCTGTGCTACGATCGTCAAACAGACGGCCTCACGCCGGCGTGTGCGAAAGCGTGCCCGACCGATTCGATCCATTTCGGCGACGTCGAACAGCTCAAGGTGCAGGCGCGCGAACGCGTCGAGAAGCTGCGCGAGCGAGGCACGCATGCGTATCTCTACGGCGTCGACGAAGACACGTCGGTCGGCGATCTCAACGCCTTTTTCCTACTCACCGATCGGCCCGAGGTCTACAACCTGCCGGAACGGCCCGTGTTACCTTCGACGCGGCAAGCGGCGGGGTATACCAGTGCGGCGATCGCTGCCGGCGCGCTGGCGCTCGTCGGCTACGCGCTGTTCCGGCCGCGCGCGTGAAGACGACGAACGATCTTCGGCCCGATAGCGCGACGTTCGGCGTCAACGACGGCGTCGTGCTGCCGCCGCACGCGTCACCGACCTATTACGATCAGCCGCTGCTCAAGAAGCCCCACTGGGAATGGGAAGTGATCACGTATCTCTTTCTCGGCGGCGTGATGGGCGGCTCCGCGATGTCAGTCGCGCTTGCGGACGAAGACGGAGAGGACGCGGCGCTCGCACGTAACGCACGGTATCTCGCCTTCGCGCTTTCGGCCGCGTGCCCGGTCGTGCTCGTCAAGCATCTGGCCGGCCCGAACGCTTTTTACACATGCTGCGCATCGTGAAGTTTAAATCCGTGATGTCGATGGGCGTGTGGGGGCTCATCGCGTTTTCGGCTCCGGTAGCGGCAGCGGCCGCCGCGCAGGCCGCGCGCGACGGTCTTGTACCAAACTGGCTGCGTTACGTCGGCCCGCGCGCGCTCACCACACCGTTATCCGCTCTCTTCGGTGCCTTCATCGCGGGCTACACGGGCGTCTTGCTTTCCGCGACGGCGATTCCGTTCTGGGCGATCGGCAAACGGCACATTCCGGCTTTTTCCGTCTGCTCCGGAGTTGCCGGCGCGTGCGCGGCGAACGCGGCGCTGCTCGAATTGCGCGGCGACGGCAATCCGGCCACGCTGCGCAAACTCGAACGGCTTGAAACCGTCGCGTCCCTTGCGGAAGGCGCGCTGCTCTGGCACTTTAGCCGCCACGCGGGGCCGCTGGCAGCGCCGATGTTCGAGCACGGCCGCGCGAAGAAATTCCGCGCGCTTACGCTGATCGGCGGCATCGTCACGCCGACGGTGCTCGGCCTCTTGCCGGTTCACGCCCGCTGGAAGACGCTGCTCGCATCGGCGCTGACGCTCGTCGGCGGTTACGTGCTCCGCGAGACGCTCATCGAGGCCGGCAAAGATTCGGCCGACGATCCGCGCGCGGCCTCGCGTCAACCCGAATGAAGCGGCTAGGCCACCCTCTCGCGATCGTTATGATACGCGCTCGATGCCGCCGTAGCGTACTGAAAGCTCGCGAGCGACGCTGCGAATGTGGGGCGACCACGAGTCGATGTTGGGCTCGATGCGCTCGCGTGGACCAGATACGCCGATCGCGGCGACGACGTCGCGTGAGCGACCGAACACGGGGGCGGCAACTCCCCAGACACCCTCGCGCCACTCACCGCGGTTTACGGTGAAACCGGACGACCTAGCCGCCGAGCATTCGTCGATGATCGCTTGCCCCCGGAGCGTTGCTTTTGTAAGCGGCTGCGCATCGGCTGCGACAAGTTCGATCTCGCGCCCTTGACGCCACGCGAGTAACGCTTTACCGGTCGCGCTCGCATACGCGGGCGAACGACCGCCGACCGTAGCGTACGCAAGGATCGGATGTAAGCCTTCGAGCTTCTCGATGTACACGGCATAGCCACCTTCGTAAACGGCATACAACGCGGTTTCGCCGGTAAGCTCGACGATGGTGCGCAGCGCGGGCATGACCGCGTCATGGATCGAATCTTGCTCGACGGCGCTGCAGCCGATACGCCACATCTTCAACGACACCGCATATCGGCCGTGGCGAGTGCGTTGCAGAAAGCCGAGATCGATGAGCGTCGAGAGCAGCCGCATGAGCGTGGACTTCGGCAATTCCGTGCGTTCGACGAGTTCGGCCAAACTTCTACCGCCACGGAGGCCGACTTCTTCGAGAACCATGAGCGCTCGTGCGACCGATGAAAGACCGGCGAAATCGTCCTTCATTTCGCGGCTACGTCGTTCGCACGGTCGTTAGCCGACACTGCGACGGTCCAGCGTGCCAATACGTCGGCGGTGTCCTCTCCTAACCGAGGTGGCGAGCCGAAGCGATCGATCACCGATCCATTGAATCGGACGGGATAGGCGACGGTTTCGGTGGATCCGCCGGGAATCGGCAAGTCTCGCACGAGCCCGGTCTCGCGGACGTGCGCATCGGCGAGGATGTCGGCAAACGTGTTGATCGGACCGCAGGGCACGCCCCGCCGTGTGAATATAGCGATCCATTCCGCAGCCGTTCGTTCGAGGAAAACGGGAGCCAAAATTGCGGAGAGCTCGTACTGATGACTCGCCCGCAACCGAATAGATGAGAAACGCGAATCCTGTAAGAGTTCGATTTTCCCCGTCGCCTCACAGACCTGCTGCCACAACACGTCGTTACCGGCAGCGATGATAAAGGAGACGTCGCTCGCTACAAAATCCTGATACGGCGCGTTGCGCGGATGGCGCGCGCCCAGCCGGCTCGGGGCTTCGCCGGTTCCCCAGTATTCGCTGGTCTGCAATGCGGAAATGCCAAGCAGACAATCGAGCATCGGGCAATCGAGGTGGATCGCACGCCCTTCACGTTGCGCCGTGATGCGAGCCGCAAGGATGCTGTACGCAGCATACAGTCCGGCCGTGAAGTCGCCGACGGGTACGCCACACTTTACCGGCGGACCATCGGCTTCGCCCGTAACGCTCATTAGGCCCGACATTGCTTGCACGACCACATCGAACGCCCCGTACTTCGCGTAAGGACCCGTTTGGCCATACCCCGAGATGGAACAGTAGACGATTGTGGGTTGCAATACGGCGACGTGCTCAAACCCCAGCCCGAGCCGTTCCATCGCTCCGACGCGGTAATTTTCGATCAGCACATGCGCCGATCGACAGAGCATTTGAACGCGCGCCAGTTGTGTCGGATCTTTGAGGTCGAAAACGACGCTACGTTTGTTGCGATTGAGTGACGCGAAATTGAGGCTAAACGGTTCACCGTCCGTTCCTTCGGCAATCGGCGGCCACGACCGGAGACCGTCGCCCGCCGGCGGTTCCACTTTGACCACCTCGGCACCGAGATCGGCGAGCAACATCCCGGCGAACGGCGCAGCGGCGATATGGCCGAATTCGAGCACGCGCACTCCCGCGAGCGGAAGCTTCGTTCGTGTGTCGTCGATCACGACGATGCCGCCGCCGTGGTCGTCGCGATGCCGTCGAGACTCCCACGCGATTCGATCAGACGCTTGTACGTAACGATGCGGCTCGCGCTATTGAGTAGGAACGCCCCGACCACGCGTCCTTCGCGCAAGAAAGCGGCGACGAAGCGGCGTTCGCCAAGCGCTCCCTCGACTACGCGCATCTCATCGTTCCCGCACGGTGCACCGAGCATTTGTAATTTCCAATCATATTGATCCGACCAAAAAAGCGGCACGCTGGCATAGGGTTGCCCCCGCCCTGGACCGGCCAGGAGCGTGTGAGCTGCGGCTTCGCCTTGAGCGATTGCGTTATCCCAATGCTCCGTACGCATCATCGTCTCGAATAACGGATTGTTCCAGCGGGCGACGTCTCCAGCGGCAACGACGCCGTCTATATTCGCAACGGCGCAGGTCGAATCGCACAGCACGCCGTTATCCGTTGCGACGCCGGAACCGCGAAGCCACTCCACGACCGGTTCTGCTCCAATGCCGACGAGCACCAGGTCCGCATCGAAGGCGCGACCGTCGGTGAGGGTCACACGCTTTTTACCGGCACTCGTCGTCACGCCGGCTACGCCGACGCCCATCTCGCAACGAACGCCGTGCGAGCGGTGCAGCGCGAGCGCGACCGCCCCGAGGGCCGGGCCGAGCACGCGTTGCATCGGAACGGCGTCGATGTCGATGAGCGTGACGGTGAGGCCGCGCTTGCGGAGAGTCGCCGCCACCTCACAGCCGATGAAGCCCGCCCCAACGATCGCAACGTGCTCGGCACCGCGATCGAGGCGTTCGCGTATCGCGATGCAATCGTCGATGGTTCGAAGCGTGAAGACGTCACCGTCGGCCAGTCCGCGCATTCGACGCGGGCGCGCCCCCGTAGCGATGACCAGTCCATCGAAGCGCAGGCACGTGCCACCATCGATCTCGATTTCGCGTCGCGCGAGATCGAGGCTGCGCGCTTCTCGTCCAAGGCGCCAATCCGCTCCTAACGCGGCATCGACGCGCAAGTCGCAACGCTCGACCGTGAACGAACCCGCGAGCAATTGTTTTGAGAGCGGCGGACGTTGGTACGGCCGCCGCGACTCGGCGCCGACGATGGTGAGGCGACCGGTATAACCGAGCCGGCGCAAGGCATGCGCCGCGCTGTTCCCGGCAAGCGACGCGCCCACCACCACGATGTTCTCGAGCGTCGACACGTTATCGTTCGACGAAGATCGCTTGAGCGGGACATAGGCGCGCCGCCTCCTCGACCTTTTGACGTAGCTCTTCCGAGGGGCGCTCTTGCAGCAACGTGAGCGTTCCATCGTCGTGCACTTCGAATACCTCCGGTGCTGCGACCATGCAGAGGCCATTCCCGACACACATGGACATGTCGACGATGACGCGCATTAGACTCTCGCTGGGTGCGATCCGAGCACCGATTCGGGAAGATGCGTCGCCATTTCGAGCGTCGCCGCTGGACTGCCGTACAACTCGTTGCCCTCGGCCTTTTCCATACGAGACAGTACGCGGCGCGCAGTGACGACCCCAATATCGGTGCGAATGTTCGTCTCACGGTAGCGAGCATCGTTGGGAAGCTTCTCCGGAAATTCGAGCATTTTCTGCTGCTCGGCGAGCGCCCATTCATCGTCGGCGACGACCGGTGGAAATTCGAGTGCCATTCCTTGGGCGAGCGTCATGGACGGATCGGTCGGAAAGCGTGCGCCGGCTTTAGCGATCATGATCCAGTGCCAAACCAAGTGTTCGTCGTCGATCGGCGTGTCGGTGTGGCATAATACGTAGCCGTTTTCCTCGGCCGTGCCGAGCTTTCCGGGCGGTGCCACCCGCAGCTGCACGCGCACGATGCCGGGGCTCAGCATGGCGTGGGTGTGATCCCGGTCGACCAGGTCGAGATCGAACCAGCGTTTGTATGACGGCGGGAGACGATAATTCGAGACGCTGCGCGTCGTCATCACCATCGCGTTTCCATCGGTCGTTTCTTCGCGGAGTCCGACCGGAATCAACGAATTCTCGCGATCGCCGATATTGCCGTCGTGGAGCGGAAAGAAGTGAGTGATATCCAGCAAGTTCTCGAGCAGCAGCCGAGAATTCGCGCGCACGTAAATCGGATCGGAAATAACGGCTTCGTAGCGTGGGTCGGCAAGCTCGGGAACGCGCGGCGGTTTGACCTGCGACGAAAGCGTCGCATCGCCAGGCCACACCCATACGAGTCCATCTTGTTCGATCACCGGATACGCGTGAAGGCGGGCGGAAGGCGTGATTGCGACGTTCGGCTGGTTCGGCATCGCGACGCACGCGCCCGACGCGTCGTAGCACCAACCGTGATAACCGCACTGCAGCGTGCCATCGTCCAGGAGCTTCCCTTCCCACAGGGGGAAGCGCTTGTGACAACACCGGCCGTCGTACGCGACGGTTACGCCCTCCTGCGTTCGCCACATAACGATCGGGCGGCCCGTGATTACTTTTTTCTCTAGCTTGTATGTGAAATTGCGCGCGAAGCCCGCGACGTACCACGTGTTGCGAATCATATTCTGCTCCCAGTGATGCAAAGTCTCATTATGTAGATGACCTTCTTGGATAATGACAATATAGAAATCACGACAGGACGTGTCAAGAAACCGCCGCGCCGAGATACGCGCGACGAATGGCATCCGAACTGCGAAGCTCCGAGGCGGCGTTGGAAAGTCGAATCTCGCCATGGGCAAGCGCGTATGCCCAGTCGGCGTGCTCGAGTGCCAGCATCGCATTCTGCTCGACGAGTAGCACCGCGACGCCGTGCTCGCGCAAGCCGGCGATAATTTCGAAGAGATGATCGACGATGACGGGCGCGAGACCGAGACTAGGTTCGTCGAGCATGAGGAGGCGCGGCTCTGCCATGAGTGCACGGCCGATCGCAAGCATCTGCTGTTCGCCGCCGGAAAGCGTGCCGGCGAACTGGCGCATCCGATCGCGCAGGGCTGGAAACACGTCGAGTACACGGTCGAGGTTTCCTCGGCTACCGCGGGCGAACGATCCGACGAGCAGGTTCTCTCTGACCGTGAATCCAGGGAACACTTGACGCCCCTCGGGACAATGGACGACGCCAAGGCGCACGATGGCGGCGGAAGATAGGCGCGTGGTCGGCGTGCCGTCGAACGTAATCTCGCCGCGCAACGGGTGGACGATGCCCGAAATCGCTTTTAGCGTCGTCGACTTTCCCGCGCCGTTCGCGCCCAGTAGCGCGACGACGCTGCCGTCCGGTACCTCGAAACTGACGTCGTTCAATGCGCGCACGGCACCGTAGCCCGCACACAAATTGCGAACGGTCAGCATACGGCAATTCCATTGAGGTTTTCTTTACGACCGGTGCCGAGGTAGCAGCGGATCACCTCGGGATTGTTGCGGACATGGGCCGGGGAACCCTCAGCGATCTTGCGACCGAAGTTTAGAACGGTAACGCGCTCGGCGATCTTCATGACGAGTTCGAGATGATGCTCGACCATAAGGACGGCACAACGGCTTCCGGCAGCGACGATGCAATCGATCAGACGCGGTGCCTCATCGCTCGTAATACCCGCGAAGGGTTCGTCGAGCAGTAAGAGTTTCGGCTCCGACACCATCGCGCGAGCGACGTCGAGCAGCTTTTGATACCCATATGGCAAACTTAGCGGCGACGCGTCCCGCACGTGCGCGAGGTCCAAGCGTTGCAACAGCGCCGAAGCTCGCTCGCGATCGAGATGCGCCGATCCCGACGTGTTGAGGCCCACCATGACGTTCTCGATCACGGAGAGGCTGCCGAAGAGCTCGGCCCGTTGGAAGCTGCGTGCGATCCCATGCTTGATGACGTCGTGCGGGCGCAAGCGCAGGAGATCGACGCCGTCGAGCGTCGCCGTTCCCTCCGCCATGGGGCTCACGCGCGTAAGCGCGTTGATGAGCGTCGTCTTGCCCGCACCGTTGGGTCCGACGAGCAAAAACACACCGCGCGCTGGCAGCTCGAGGTCCAATGCATCGACCGCAATGAGGCCGCCGAAGCGCACGATCGCACCGCGGACGCTTAACACGAGGCTTTCTTTCGGCCGGAGCGTAGGCGCACAAAGACCTCGCGCAGGCCGTTGGGCACGAAGAGTGCGGTAACGACGATGACCGCGCCGAGGATCGCGAGCGATAGACCGCTGACCGTCGAAGCCGCCTGTTGAACGCTGAAGACGATGAGCGCGCCGCCGATCGCTCCCGGTAGCGATCCCATCCCGCCGATCACGACCATTGCGAAGAAGAGCAACGCGAGCTCGATCCCGAAATCGCCCGGAGCGATGAAACCGTTGAGGAAGGCGTAGAGACCGCCCGCGACGCCCGCGAGAAACGCGCTGCACAAGAAGGCGACGACCTTCGTGCGGGCAACCGGCACACCCATCGCCGCGGCCGCGATTTCGGAATCTTTCACAGCCGCAAACGATCGCCCGAGGCGTGTGCGCGTGAGCTTCCACACGAGAACCGTCACAACGGTCAGCGTGATCAGCGCGACATAATACATGCGGATCGGCGTGCCCACGTTGATGCCGAACAGCGCCGCCGGATGCAGGTGCAAGCCCTGATCGCCGCCGGTGAGCGCATCGAATTTCAACGCAATCTGATCGACCGCGATGCCGTACCCGAACGTTACGATGCCGAGGTAATGGCCCCGCAAACGCGCGGCTGGAAAGCCGAGCACGAGGCTTGCGACTGCAGCCACCAGCCCGCCGGCGAGCGTCGCTGCGAGCATGCCCGTGCCCGAACGGACATTGAGGATCGCCGCAGTGTAGGCGCCTACGGCGAAGAATCCGCTTTGACCGAGCGAGATTTGGCCGGTCCTCCCCATGAGAAGATCGAGGCTGATCGCGACGATCGCGTAAATAAAAAATTCCGCGACGACGAACAGCCAGTACACTTGACCGTTGAGGCGCTGTAAGAGGAGCGGGAGCAACGCAGCAATCGCGACGATGGAAAGCGCTATCGCGCGCGACGAACCGGTCGCGCGAGGCCGCGCCGGCCGGCTCGGCCGAAACGGTGCCAGGGGGCCGGGCAAAGGAGGGACATCGGCCGCAAGCTCTTCTTTCATGGCTAAGCTTTCTGCGAAATCGTGCGTCCGAAGAGACCATCGGGCTTGACGTAGAGCACGACCAGCAGCAGACCGAAGACGATCGTGAGGCTCAGTTCCGGTGCCAGGTAGGCGTCGATGAGATTGTTGATGACACCTAAAAGCAGCCCGCCGACGACCGCACCGACGAGCGACCCAAAGCCCCCCAATATCGCCGCTACAAAGCCGTACACGACGATCGTATCCATCATGTTCGGCGTGACGGACGTTACGGGAGCCGCCAGGAGCGCGGCGACGGCACCAAGCGAAACGCCGATACCCCATGCGAGGGAGAGCACGCTGCCCACCGGGATGCCCATCAGTCGGGCTGCGAACGGATTTTGCGTAATCGCGCGCATTGCCGTCCCAAGTTTCGTTCGATTGAACAGCGTCGCAAGCGCGATGCCGAGGGCGACGAGCAATCCGAGCGCGAGCATGTCTTGCGGCCGCAATACGACCGGCCCGAGCAGTAGCGGCGCGATCGTCAAGGACGGGACGAGCGAACGCGGATTGTATCCGAACGCGAGGCCGACGATGCCCTGGAGAAACATGAAAAGGCCGAGCGTAACGACGACCTGTGTCATCGCCGAAGCTTCGAGCAACCGGTGCAAGAGGAGCGTTTGGACGATCACACCCACAACGAAAGCGAATGCGAGCGCGCCTAGGAATGCGAATGCATAGGGAAGGTGCGCGTCGTTAAGGGCGACCCATGCGACGTACACGGCAGCCATGCCCATCGCGCCTTGCGCGAAGTTAACGACATAGCTTGCGTTATAGATGACGACGAGACCGAGCGCCGCTAGCGCGTACAAACTTCCTTGTGCGAGTCCTGCGACGACGATTTGGAGAATGAATCCAATATCCACGGGTTCGGCCGGCGCTTACTTTGACGTCGTTGCGTCGAATGCTTTATCGGGCAGCACCGTCCAGCGGCCGCCCTTGGCTTGCCACATTATTTGACAGCAGATCCCGCTGTGCGCTTCGGGTGAGTATGTCAGGCGACCGCCGATGGTCTCCAGATTCTTTAGTTTGTCGAGTTGCGCGACGAACTTCTCGCGCGTGATCGGGCCCTTTATGCCGCGCAAGCCGGCGACGGCAACTTCGCCGGAAAGCCAGCCCCACGCGGCATAGACTTCCGCCGCGTGGCCCGGCGCGAATTGCTTCATGGCATTACTAAAGGCGATCCACCGCGGGTCGCTACTTCCCGGTGCCGGCAAAAACGCGCTGCAATACGTTCCATCGAGCGACGAGATCGAACTGAAAATTCCGCTGTAGCCACATGCCGACGACGTCAGAACCCGCGTCGGATGATAGTTTAGGTTCGCCATCTGGTTGAGAATTTGTGAAGCCGGCGTCGCGATAGCGGCAAAAATGACGACCTTGATGTTCGCCGACTTCAGTTTGATCACGTCGCTGCTGAAATCGACTTGGGATGGGACATACGGGAGCATCATGTCCGCCGGCCGGCCAAGTTCGCTCAACACGCCGTCACGAATGGGTTTACCGAACGCGTCGTCTTGATAGATGATACCGACCGAATCGTGCGCGAAGTGGCGTTGTACGAACGCACCCATCGTCTTCCCGTCCGTGCTGTAGAGCGGCCACGACGGGAAGACCGATTTGCGCGTCGGATTGTAAAAAATCGGACTTCCGGTAGCCATAGCGACGAGCGGGATGCCGCCATCGTTGAGCGATTCGTACACCGAACCATTAGTCGGCGTACCGACGCTCCCGACGATTGCGAACACGTGGTCGTCGTACACTAATTTCTTAACGAGCGCTGTCGTTTGTGCGGGCTGATAGCCGTCGTCGTAGCTGATGAGCCGCAGCTTTTTCCCCGCAACGCCACCGCGCGAGTTCGTGTAATCGAGATAGGCTTGAAGTCCCCACTTCGCTTCGCCCGTGGGGGCATTGGGGCCCGATTGGGCAGCGGTTTGACCAAATACGATCGTGTCGCCGGTGACTTCGGCGCCGGGAGCCGCGCCGTTGGCCTCTTGCGCGAGCGAACGCTGCGCCGTCGAGGCAAGTGCGAGCGCACTCAAAAACGCGACCGAGGCAACACGCGAGACGAACATACGCTAATCCCCCCAATAAATTAAGAAAGTCTCACTATGTGATAACTGAGACCGCATTGTGAGTATAGCATTTTCTCACACCTCTGGCGCAAGAATATTTGTCACCTAAATGTTAGTTGCCGCTGTATCCGTCTCGGGTCTGAGGCAATTTTCGCCCCAGGATGCGACTTGCGATCTGCGTGCGCAGAACCTGAGCCGTTCCGCCCGAAATCGTGAACATGCGTGCATCGCGCACCATACGTTCGAGCGGACGAGAGCGCGAATAGCCGGCCGAACCAAAAATCTGTAACGCGTTGTTCGTGACGCGGATCGCAGTGTCGCCGGCGAGTACTTTGGCTCGAGCTGCCGCGAGCATGTCGGGAAAGTTGCTAGCGCCGCTACCGCTGGCTGCGGCCTGGTACACTAACCCTTGTGCCGCTGCCAATTCGATCGACATATCGGCGAGCATCCACTGCAGACCCTGAAACTCGCAAATCGGGCGGCCGAACTGATGCCGCTCTTTCGCGTAAGCGACCGCCAGTTCGTAGGCGCCTTCAGCGATGCCGAGCGCCACGGCGGCGGCCCCGACGCGTTGCGCATTGTAAGCGTCCATAAGCCGAGCGAAGCCGCGCCGAGAATCGCTCGCCGGATCGAGCATCATTGCCGCAGATACGTGAAGATCTTCGAAGATGACTTCCGCTTCCGGGATGCCACGAATGCCCATTGCCGGCTCGCGTCGCCCGATCCCGAGCCCCGGTGGATCGCCCGGGCCGTTGCGCACGACGATGAAGCCGCCGATGCCGCGATCCTTTCCATCTTCATCGAAGACGCGCGCGAATACGAGGTGCAGTTTGGAAATTCCGCCGCCCGTGATCCAATGTTTCATGCCGTTTATCACGTACGTGTCGCCGCGTTTATCCGCGCGCGTGATCATATCGGTCGCCGCGCTACCGGCTGCGGGTTCGGTGATGCAGATAGCAGGCTTGTCACCGCCTAGCACCAGATCCGCTGCGAGCTTTTTCTGAGGCTCCGTGCCGTAAGCCATGATCGCGCCGATCGCGCCCATGTTCGATTCGACGGCGATGCGGCCGGTAGCACCGCAGACCTTCGAAAGCGCTTCAATCACCAGGACGGCGTCGAGGTAACTCGCGCCGAGACCGCCGTACTGGCGCGAAATCGTCATACCCATTAGCCCGGCGTTACGTAAAGCAGCGACACTGTGCCACGGGTATTCTTCAGTACGGTCCGTTTCGGCGGCGAACGGCTCGACTAGCTCCGCAACGGATCGAGCCCGTGCGAGCGTGTCCGTTTGTGGCGGAGCGATGGAATGCATAGACATCAGTTGTCGTGCGACTGCGTGCGTTCCCGCCCGCCGGATGAAGCTCGAGAAAAAGCCGGATAGTAAGAATTTCTTCTGTAAAAGGGACTTTACATGGTCGTGTTATGAAGTGTCGTTCCTATGGTCGAAGATCGGGATGTTGAGGACATGCAGCCACTGTTGGCCACGCGCGTCGATGGGGTGCTTCGGGTTACGCTCAACCGGCCCGAGCGTGCGAACGCACTCAACGACGCGATGGTGGACTCGTTTTTAAAAGTCTTCGAGCAAGAGTCGCTAGTGGCTGGGATACGTGCGCTCGTCGTTACCGGTGCCGGACCCAGTTTCTGCGGCGGGTTCGATCTGTCGAACATAACCGCGCTGAGCGAGGGTGATATCGTGTTACGCTTTCTTCGCATCGAGTCGTTGCTACAGCAACTGTACCACGCTCCCTACATCACCATCGCATGCGCGCAAGGGAATGCGGTCGGCGCCGGAGCCGACATCTTCGCAGCATGCAACTATCGTATCGCGGCGCCGGGAGCGCGCTTTCGCATGCCCGGCTGGCGCTTCGGGATCGCACTCGGTACGCGCCGACTGAGCGATCGAATCGGTGCGCAGCTCGCGCGTGAAATGTTGGCGACGATTCGCACGCTGACGGCAGACGCGGCATTAGAGCTCTCGCTCGTTACGCATGTCGTGGAGTCCGAATCGTGGCCGTCATTCGTCGATAAGATCGCGCGGGACTCGGATACAATTACGAACGATGCTCTCGCGGTTCTGCACGACAGCATCGTCCCCGATCACCGCGAAGCGGATATGGCCGGACTCGTTGCGAGCGCCTTACGGCCAGCGGGCTTAAAAAACCGTTTGCTCGCGTACATCCAGCAGAATGCGCGAGCGTCGAAGGTACCGACCTAGGAAGCCCGTTCACGCCGTACGCCCTTGCATCGAAGCGAACGCGAACGGCGCGTGGTTCGCGGCCAATAGTTTTACACCCAATGAAAAGCGCGCCGTACGATCCGACGTCGCTCGTGCGCTCGGCTGCGGATACGTCTTATCGATGATCGTGCGTTCTCGGTGTTCGATCGACGGTACCGCGACCCGTCGCACGAAAGCGCCGTTCTTCGAAGATCCTCGGCGAAAACGTCGTATCGTTCACACCGCAATGCGAACCAACGAACTGCGGCGCGCGTGACACCGTCGACCGCTATCGTCACGGTGTGGGACCGGCTCGTCGCTTCGGACCCCGGGCTGAGCCGGCTCGTGCTGGCGACGCGGGTCACCCTGGCCGTGGTCTCAGCTGCGGCCATCCTTTCGCTGTGCGCGCGCGCCCTGCACGCGCCGATCGCGATCGCGCTTTTCGGAGGGATCGTTGCGATGCAGGCGTCGCTAGCCGTGAACGACGCGAAGCCCCGCACGACGGCGATGCTCGTTCCCGTTCCCGGAATCATCGGGGTCACGCTCGGAGCGCTCTTCGCCGCCCAGGGCATTCTCGCCGACCTCATGTTTTTGGTCGTCCTCTTCGGCGCCGTCGCCGTGCGCGTGCGCGGGCCGCGTTGGACGGCGCTCGGCACGATTGCCATGATGACGTACTTCATCGCGCTCTTGTTCGGCGCGACGCTCGACGAACTGCCTTCGTTGATCGTCGCCGTGGTCGTCGGCGCGCATGCAGCTTCCTGACTGGTTTCGTGATCCTTCGCGATCGCCCGGCTTGGATCGCTCGCCGCACGGTCGGCGCCTTTAGGGCCCGCATTCGCGTCGTCATCGCTTGCGCGCAAGACGTCTTGGAAGCGCCGGATCGCCGGCGCGCGCGCGTGCACCTGCGCGCGGCGGTGCAACGTCTCAATGAGACCGCAACCTCGATCGAAAGCCGGCTTGGGAGTGAGGCGACGGCGGAGATTCGCATCGTTTTCGACGCGCAGCTCGCGGCTGAAGATCTTGCCGCCGCAGCACTTCGTCTGCGTGATGCGGACGCACCGATTCCGCGGGCCGGGCGACTCGCTCTCGTGGCACTGCGCCGCGGTCGCCTCGCGCGCGCAGCTCGCGTCGCACGAGGCGCTCCGCAGACCGACGACGTTATGGCGCACGCGCTCGCCATCGCCATCATCGATCTCTGTGAAACTATCGAGCGTGTCGAATCCACGATCGGCGCGCTCGCGCTCGGCGATACGCCGTGGGCGGGTCCCGGAGCGCAACAACCGGCACTACGCCAAGCCGTGCAAGTCACGATCGCGGCTGCGGCGGCGATTGCGGTTGGAGAAGCGCTTTCGCCGCAGCACTGGTACTGGGCCGTGCTCGCAACGTACTTCGTCTTCATCGGCACGGCGTCATCGGGCGAGACGCTCGCGCGCGCATGGTCGCGCATCGTTGGAACGGCTATCGGCGCCGCAGCGGGCGTACTCGCCGGGCTCCTCGTGCACGGCGACACCGGAGTCGCGGTCGCGTTGCTTTTCGCCTGCCTCTTCCTGAGCGTCTATTTGCTTCGCATTTCGCACGCGATGATGATCTTCTTCGTTACCGCATCACTCGCGCTGCTGTATATCGTACTTGGCCGCTTCAGCGACGGTCTGCTTGGAATGCGGCTTGCCGAGACGACGATCGGAGCCCTTTTCGGAGGCGTTGCCGGGACGCTGATCTTTCCGACGCGGACGCGCGATGTGATCCGCGAGCGGACCAGAGCAGCACTCGACGCCGTCGGCGACGTCGTCCGCGCGAGCGTCGCGCGGCTGCTCGATCCGCAGACGGACGTCGATCCACTCGCCGCGGCGCGGCTGCTCGAAGAACGCGTGCAACAGTTTATCGCGGGTTCCCGGCCGGCCGTCTCATCGCCGGCGCTGTTGGGAAGCGGGCACGAGATGCGGCGCAGGATCGTATTGCTCCGCGCCTGCAGCTATTATGCCCGCACCCTCGCACGAGTCGCCGACCGCGCCCCGTCCTTCCCGCATCGTGGCGTCCTCGCTCCACTGTGGAACGTCGATGAAGGCATCGCTACGAACGTCCGTGCGGCCGCCGAACGGCTCGACGCGAAAGGCGACGCAGCGACTGTGGATACGACAGCGCTCTTCGAAGATCTCCGGCGATCCATCGCCGACGACGGCGAATCGACAACGCTCCGGACGGCGGTACACCTTCTCGAACGTATCGATCGCACCGTCGCTCGTCTCGGGTGCGATTAGGGTTCATTACGCGACCGTCCGGACGTTCGCGGAAGACTATCGTGCGTACCAGGCTTTAAGCCCCCCCTGCATCCGGCCGATCTCTTGATCCTGGCTCTTAATAATATCGCGGGCGAGGGTTTTCAGCTCCGGACGCGTGCCGCGACGCAGTTCGATTTTCGCCATGTCGACGGCCGACATGTGGTGCGGAATCATCATGCTCATGAAATCCCGATCTTGGACGCCGGTCAGTTTCAGCGACGACATCTGGGCCGACATACGATCCATCGCGGCGTTCATCTCCGTATCGCCCGCCGACTTCGATTGCGATTTCATCGACATACCGGCCATCGATTGTCCGGCAATAGCCGCCGCGGGTTGTCGCAACGCCACGGTCGCTCCGCTCCCAACGACGAGCCCGATTGCCAACATCATGGATCCGATTCGAAATGTTCCCACGTTCGTTCCTTACATGTCTAGAAGTGATGACTCTCGCCGTTACCCAAAAGCCGGATCGGGCCCCATAATGTACGACACTACGTAGTAGACTATCAGCGAAAGTCTACCCCTTATTAGGGATATGGGCAAGGGAGGAGCTCGCCGAATGAGCGTACCTACGGGGTGTAGTACGTTTGACGGCCGCGCAGTGTTCGTCGTCCCCCGCTATCATGTCGATCGGTCATTTGCTTACATCGATCTATCCGCCCGTCGCGTTCGGCCGCGTCGTCATCGCATAAAACGGTCAGATGCCGCCGGATCGGATGCAGCGGTAACGCTGCTTATGGCGGGAGCAGCGTTCTCGGTGACCGACGCAGATGTGAAGGTGTGAACTAAGTAAGCTCTGCGCGCGCCGTCAGTAACCGCCGGCCACGGTTGAGCTCAAACGCCATCGAACGAGCGAATTGAATCTTAAATCCCGATTCGAACATCGAACCTTGGGAATTCAGCCACGTCCCGGCGTCGTACGAAGCACGATTGCTCGCAATCCTCGTTGAGCACATACACGATCGAGCTTTATGAACCGAGGACCATGGCTCTCATCAACGGCGACAGCCTGGCGCACATCGCGATCGACCCCGTTTGTGAGCTGCACGTCGACGTTCCTACGGCCGAACATCGCTACGATGTGGGCCGTCGTACCGTCTACTTCTCCTCGCTCAATTGCAAGAAGAAATTCGCCGCCGACCCGATCGCATTCGCTTCGCAAAATAGCGAAATGGCGCAAACCTATACCTGTGGCAAGTGCCGGACCTGTGACATGACGCTGAAACCCGAACGCGTTATTGGCACCGCCGTCGATCCCGTGTGCGCAATGGACGTCCACAGTGCTACAACGGAAAACCGCGTCGTATTTGGGTATTTTGCTGGAACGCCGACAAATAAAATTTTGCACGGGGGTTCGATTCGAATACGCGACTTCGGCGTAGCGGCGCGCGCACTCACATTGCCGTTATGCTATCAAGCATAGGACGTACTCGTATGAAGTCGAGCGGCATCGAACAACGGCAAGCCTGTTGAAATTAAACGAAACCAAAACGATTCGCTGCTCCCGGCAAGCTCTCATCGATTTCGTTACTTTACATCTTTCTCGACATGTGTCGTACCGGTCTGGCCCTGAGCGCTTGCCGTAATATCGAAGGCCCATTTGGTCGCATAGTTAAGTTTCGCATCGACGGTGTACGTTCCGTGGCCGCTATCGCGCGCGACCATATCCGCGCCTTTCATCGACATCGTCGGCATGCTCGTTGCGATCTTGACCGTCGCTCCGCTAACGGGCTTTCCCGAGGCGTCCTTTACGCTGATGATGATCTTATCGGCTCCCTTTGCCGACGGTGGATTCGGGTCGAACGTCGCACGTACGGCAAGCTTCTTCACGAAAGTCTGTGCTACCGCAGATGACGATACAAAGGGCATGGCGGCGCTCGAGCTTACGGCCGCGATGAGGGCGAATGTAGTAACTTTCATGGGTTCCTTTCAGATCTGTGGTTCGGCGGCAGTTCGGCGTAGAACGGACGCCGCTACGTCGAGGCGGGCGATGGCGCGGGCCTGGCCCTCGCGAGCCGAGGCCGCAAGGGAGAGGGCGTCGAGGATTTCCAAGTCGATCGCTTTCCCGGCTCGTTCGCGAAGGCGAGCGATACGCAATTGTTCCCTTGAGTTCCTCAGTGCCGCGCCGGCGCTCGCGATGTTCGCGCGCGCCGCAACGAGTTCGCGCCATGCATCGGCGACGTCGCGTTGCGCGTAAAGGCGCGTCCGTGACTCGGCAATACGAGTTTGCTCGAGTTCTGCCGTTGCTTTGGCGATGTCCGCACGGCGGGAGCCCCCATCGACGATCGGGACGCTCGCGTTTAAAGATGCCAGGCCTCCCGCCCGCCCGACGTTCGGCGCCGACGTCCCATTATAGGACTCGGCGTTAAACGATAGGACGGGTGAAAACGCGAAGCGCGCCGCAGTGACGCTCGCCTCAGCCGCACGTCGCCGCGCGACCGCTGCCAGAATGTCGGCCCGTTGGATGTCGGCTCGCTTCAGAAAGGTGTCTCGCTCGCCAGTCACGTCGAACGGCATGAGTGGTTCCGAGATAGCGATCGGGGAATCGAGGGGCATGACCAAGAGTGCCGCGAGGTCGGTGAGTGCCTCATCTCGTTCGGCCGCGGCATCCTCTTCCGCTTGTTCGGCAAGCGCCGCCTGCGCGCGGTCGCGCGAGCCGACGTAACGCGGAAGCTTTCCGGCGGCGATCTGTTGATCGGTGCGTCGGACGTGTTCGCGCTGATCGTCGACCGCTACATGCCGTACGTCGAGAATTGCTTGCGCCAGCTGCGCACGACGGTATGCGCGTGCCGCCACGAGCGCGGCGTCATCGCGCGCATTGCCGGCGTCGCCGGTCGTCCCGGCTCCGATCGCCGTTAACGCCGCAGCGCGCGCCGCCGAAGCGGCGGCTGGCACGACGAGCGGAATCGACGCCTTCGCCAGCACGTACAGCTGCTTCGAAATGGGTGAGCCGAGTTGCGGCTCGTTCCAATCGATCGCCGTTGCGGACACGCCGATCGACGGGCGCGTCGGTCCGAGCTTTCCGCGGGCGTCGGCATCTGCCGCGCTCGCCATCGCAAGGGCAATCCGGTAATCGAACCCCTCGGTCGTCACGCGGCGAATCGTATCGGCGAACGTTAGCGGTTGCGGTGCGGCTCCGAGCGTCGCGACAAGCGCACCGGTCGCGATGACGGATTTCATGCGGGATGCGCTTCCGATGGTGCACTCTTTCGCGCGGAATGCCGTACGCGGAGGTAATCCGCGAGGTCGGCGAACGTATCATGTAAGACGGGCACGACGAAGAGGGTGAGAATCGTCGATACCGTGAGTCCGCCAATGATGACCGTTGCGAGCGGCGCGTACGCATCGATGCCCGTCTTCGGGAAAAACGCGACGGGCACGAGGACGACGAGACTGACGATCGTCGTCATGAGGATCGGTCGCAGACGAACGGGGCCCGCGGCGAGGATTGCCGCGCGGACGTCGAGCCCGCGCTTGCGTTCGGCGATAATGAGGTCGAGCAAGAGAATCGCATTGCTCACCGCCATGCCGTTGGCGACGACGATGCCCAAGATCGAAACGGTCGAGAAATTCTGATGGGCTAGAATTAAGACTAGCGCGACGCCGAGTAGCTGCAGCGGAATGGCGAGCAGCATCACGATTGGTTGAACCACCGACTTGAATTGGATGACCAGCAGCAAGAAGATAAAGAATGCCGCGATCTTCATGGCATTGAGAAGCCGCTCGAAGCTCTGCATCATTTCCGTCATATCGCCCCGCATCGCGATCCCGTAGCCTTGCGGGAACGACACTTGTGCGAGGGCGCCCATCACCGTCTGCATGTCCAGCGACATTTCGCCGCTGCTCGCGCCCTTGCGGTAGTAGCCTAAAATCGAGACGCTGCGCCGGAGACCTTCGTGCTCGATCATCGTCGGACCGGATTCGTTCGTAATCGACGCAATCGAGGAGAGCGGCACGATCTGCCCCTTTTTGCCGACGATCTGGACGCGCCCGAGATCTCGGCCGTTCGCGCGATCGGCTTCATCGTAACGGACGAAGATCTGATCGTGACGCAGATTGCTTGGATTGTAATATTCGCTCGTGAGCCCACCGTGCGTCGCGTAATAGGCCTGTTCTTGGACGTCGGCCGGCGTAAGGCCGAGTTGCGCGGCGCGGTCACGATCGGTGAGGATGCGCTGCTCGGGTTGCGCGAACGCGGACGACGTGGCGACGTCGACCATGCCGGGCACGCCTCGCGCGATCTCCGCAACTTTCCCGGCGATGCGATGCAACGTCACGAGGTCGGGACCGTAGACGAGAATTTCGACGGGTGCACCGCTCGTCGCCATGACGTCGGCGCCCATCTCTTTGAGCGCGAGGCGGCGAATGCCGGGGATCGTTTCGTGCGCTTGCGCGTCGATCGCGTCCATCACTTGCCAGATGGTCCGCTTTCGATCTTCTTTCGGCGAGAACGTGATGACGTACGATGCCGAGTTCGTGCCGTTCATCGCCGAACCGGTCACGTTGCCGTTTGCCGCCGCCTCACCGACTTCGGATGAGACTCGCTCGACTTCCGGCTGCGCGAGTGCGATGCGTTCGAACGCCTTCGCTTTCGCGTCGCTTGCGGAGAACGAGGTTCCCGCATCGAACTCGAGTTGAGCAAAACCTTGACCCGTATCGGCGAGCGGCATCATCTCGCTGCCGATCAACGGCAGCAACGCGACCGCGCAATAAATCGCGATCGCCGAGCCGCCGATCGTGGCCCAGCGATGCTCGAGTGCCCATGCGAGTGCCGCGCGATATCGTTTGTCGAGAGCCGCGAGAAAGCGCCGCGCGGGAGTTAGCGTGCCGTGTACCTTCGCGTCGAGGGTCGCACGCCATCCCGTCGATCCGGTATGCGGCGCGAACAGTGCGGCTGCAAGCAATGGCGTCAACGTGACGGAAACGACGAGCGATGCGACAAGTGCGAAGACGATGGGCCAGACGAGTCCGACGAACATGATTTGGGTGATGCCGCCGCTGGTCACGAGTGGGACGACGGCGAGCACCATGACGCCGGTCGCGGCCGCGATCGGCAAGATCACGTCGCGCGTCCCGTTGATGGCCGCTTCGATCGGCGCCTCGCCTCGTGCGATGCGGTGATGGACGGAGTGAATGACGACGATCGAGTCGTCGACTAGCCTCCCTATCGCGAGCAACAAGCCGACGAGCGTCGACGAATTGACCGAGAAGCTCATGGGTACGAAAAGTAAGACTGCAAGACCGAGACACGTCGGGATCGACGTCAAGACGATGAGCGTTGCGGAAACGTCCTCGAGGAAAATGAGCAGCACGAGACCCGCAAGGAGGACGCTGACGATGAGCTCCTCCACCATGTTGTTCGTAAGTTGCCCGACGAAGCGCGCGTTGTCGTACGCGCGCGTGAAATGCAGCCCGGGATGATCGCGCTCGATCTCCCGTAGTTTAGCGTCGACGGCCGCGATGACGCGCGGCGATGAGGCCTCGGGATTTTCGATGATGGAGACTTCGACGCCGTCGTGACCGTTGAAACGATATGCCGCGCGTTGCTCCGCCGCGCCATCGACGACGCGGCTCACGTCTCCGACCGATACCACACTGTTGCCATCGGCTTTGAGCGGATAGCGAGCGACGTCGCTCGGAGCGCGGACGCGCTCGTCTCCGCGAACGATGCTTTCGCGAGCGCCGCCGGTCAACGTTCCGGCCGACCGGCTGAGATTCTGGCGATCCAAGGCGTCGCGAATGTCCAGGAGCGATAACCCGCGCGACGCGAGTGACGAGCGGTCGGCGATGATTTGGAGTTGGCGCTGTAACCCGCCGAAGCCGACGACTTGCTGAACGTCGGGAACGGTCTTGAGCTCGCGAACGACATCGTTCCCCACGAACTCGCGTAGACGGACTGCATCCCAGCCGTCGCCGGTCGCGTTGACCTGGAGGACCGGTGTGTTTAGAGGATCGACGGGCAGAATGTACGACGGCTTGAGATTCGCACGGTCGTATGGAAGATCGGCCTCGGCCTGCTTCGCAAGCTGTTGCGCGTCGACGAGCGCGCGGCGCATATCCGTGCCGTAGGGAAACTGCAACGTCACGATCGAGAGATCGCGTTGCGAAATCGATCGCACGAACCGGACGCTCTTGAGATCGGTCATCCGCTCTTCGATTGGCTTAGAAAAATAGGTCTCGACTTCTTCAGGTGCGAGGCCGGGCGCCATCGTGACCACGGCGATGAGCGGCGACTCAACGTACGGCATCATCCGAATCGGGAGGACGTAAAGCGCCGCACCGATCGCCGCGAGAACGATCGCAGCATAGATCGCGACGACCGCGAAGGGATTCGCAATCGCCCACGCCGGGATGCCGAACTTCTTCATGGAGACGCCTCGGCGACGCGTGCACCCTGCTGGAGACTCGGTGCGCCGTCGACGACGATGCGATCGCCCGGACGGAGGTTACCCGTGATGTATGCGTCGCGACCATCATCGCTCACGACATGCACGGGCACCCGTTGCGCAATACGATCCGTTATACGCCAAACGGCCGGATTCTCGGTTCCGGTGACGACGGCCGCCGCGGGAACGCGGAGCGACGTGCCCGGCTTCATCGAACGGCCCTCGAGCGTCACGCGCACGTAGCCGCCGACGACCGCGCGATGTGCCGGATTTTCGACGATTGCTTCGACCGCGGCCGTTCGCGTCGAGGGATCCGCCACCGGTGCGACCGAGGACACCCGTCCGCGCAACGTTACTCCGTCACTCGTCTTAGCGGAAATCGGGGCGCCGACTGAGATTCCAGGAAGATCGGTATCGGCGATATTCACTTGAACGCGAAGCCGATCGATGACGGCGACGCGCGCGATGACCGTTCCGGCTTGCACGTAGGTGCCCGGATCCACGATGCGCTTGAGGACGATGCCGTCCATCGGTGCGACGACGGTGCCGTAGCCGGCCATGACGGCATCGGCGCGTGCCGACTGCGCGGCTTTCTCGGCTTGCGCGCGCATCGACGCGGCGTTCGCGCGTGCGATCTGCGCCGTTGCGGACGCATCGAGGATCTTCGCGCTAGCGGCCGTATAATTTTCCTGGGCCGCGTGGAGACGATGGTAAGCCATCGTGGCTTCGGCACCCGCTGCTGCGGCTTGGGCACGTTCGTCTTGGAACTCTTGTTGTGAGACCGCTCCTTCGCGAAGCAGCGATCGCTCTCGGACGAGTTCGGAGGCCCAGTAGCGTCGACGTTCGTTCTTCGAAACGACGTCGGCGGCCGCACCTTCGGCGTCGATCTTTGCGGCGCTCGCAGCGGCTTGCGAAACGACGACGTTCGCCGGCGCGCGCGAAGCCGCGTCGATTGCGGCCGCGTCGGCGGAATGTGCCTGCGCGTTCGCATCCGCGCTCGAAGCACCGGCGCGCGCGGCAAGTTCGGGTTCGTTGAGATGTGCGAGGACCTGCCCCGCGCTCACGCGGTCGCCCGCGTACGATGTGAAATTTTCGAGTATGCCCGGACTGCGCGCGACGATATCTTGTAGGAGATATGGAGCGAGCGTCCCCGGTGCGTAGACGGCGGGATCGGAAGATGCCGCCGCGCGCGCGACGGCGACCGTGCGCACGGAGACCGCGGCGTCGCCTTTGACATCGGTCATCGCGTTCATATCCATGCCGTTCATCGAGCCCGGTTGCGCGTCGACATGAACCTGAAGCGCCGCGACCGCGATCGCTACGGCTCCGGCCACGCCGAGTACCGCGTAAGCCCACGGCGTACGTACGCGTCGCGAAAGTACGGCACCGATGATGACGATAGCGAGTAAGATCAGGGCGGCGGTACGCCACGGTCCGGCAGCGCCACCGCTACCGCTCGATCCCATCGCGTCGTGCGCTTGCGTCGCATTGGCCGTGCCGTTTTGCTTCGTCGAAGCCGGCGGCAGCGCGGTCGGGGAGTCTGCCGCGACGGAAACGGGAAAAACGACAGTACCGTTGACCGCGCCCTTCGCATGGGTCGTGACGCTCCACGCATCCGCCATGCCGAAAGAAATGTCGAATTCATAATGACCAGGGCTGACGCGGCGTGCCGTGCCGCCGCCTCCCGCCATATGCATCGATGTCATCTCGGTGCCATACGAAATCGACGTCGCTGCGAGATCGGGTTCCGATACACCGCTAAGCTCCAACTTTGCGTGAGCGGTTCCCGTGTGCGGCGGATCGGGATCGAGCGTCAACGTCGCGGACGCCGCACCGAGCGGCTGCGTTATCGGCGAAGCGAGCGCGGCCAGCGGTAGCGCTACGGTGCATAGCAGTAGCGCGCAAAAAAAGAGACGCTTCACAGCACGATCCGGCAAGCGGGAAGGACGATCGCCGCGATAGCGAGCGTTGCGAGCAACGTGAGCTGAGCCGCGACGAAATATTTCAGATATGGGGGGAACGCATTCCCGCTCGATTCCGCACCGTTGAGTAGCCACGATAAGCGGTCTTTGACGCAGGCGTCGGCAAGTGCGGCGACGGGGTTGTCTCGACGCGGCGATACGACGCTCAAGATCGCCGCTGCGAGATCGAGCGGATCTGCGCTTTCGATTGCCACACGGTCGGCCGCAAATTCGCGAGCATCGCGATAGAGCTCGGTAAGTTGGCCGACTTCCAGCGGTACGAGATCCGTGCATAAAAGAAGCGCGGTCATCATGAATTGATCGCCGTGTCGCGCATGGGCGCATTCATGAGCGAGAGCGGCGCGCAATTCCGCATCGTTCAAACGCGCGAGAGCGCCCCTAGAAACGAAGACGCTCGGTCGTCGAATTCCGGCAACGAACAGCAGCGGATCCGCCTCGGAAATTTCATAGGCCGGTACGTTCGTCGCACTGGCGAGCGACGCAAGACGTTGCGCCGGGGGCGTTGCCGTCGAGATAAAATCGTCGATCCGCTTCTGCCGCTTCCACGCACGCACGATCGCCCGCAAGAACGCTAAACTCAGCAGCAACGCGATACCTGCGATCACGACGCGTCCACCCGGCATTTCCAGGCAGCCGGCACGAATTGCGCGTACGATTACGACGGCGCTAGCCGCTGCGAAAGACGCGCCCGGCGCGATCGCGAGCAACCCGGCAGTCAGCGCGCGGCTGCGGGCGTCCTCGATTCCGCGAACGAACGGAAGCGAGAACCGCGAGAGCCCCCAAATGGCGAACGGCACGATCGCCAACGCGAATAAGGCGACCAGCAGCGTACCCGAGTCGATACAAGCGCGAACGACGGCGACGAGCACGTTCACGCGCGTTCGGCTTTGCGCTGCTCGAGAAGCCGTTGAAACTCGGCGACGGCACCTTCGTCGATGAGGACGTCGGCGATGTGCGCGAGCAAAGGGTCGCGATTAGCACGATAGAGCGGCGAAACGATGTCGCGCATAACGCGACCCTCGAACTCCGCACGCGAAGACGTCGCTACGTACGACTTCGCCTTACCGGCATCGAACTTCGTGACGGCTTTTTTTCGAACCAAATTTGCCAGGACGGCTTTCACAGCCGAATACGAAGGCGCGCTCGGGGCCAACCCTTCAACGACGTCACCGACGGTGCATCGGTCGGCGCGAAGCCACATAACGTCCATGACGCGCTGTTCGAGCGAGCCGAGTGGAGACGGACCGCCCGGACCAATGTGAAGCAGCCGAGACATATGCTATGCACAATAGCACGCCGAATCGACCGCGTCAACTCGCCGGGCTCGAGAGCCGGGGCGCCTCTTTTATCAGAAGGCCCGAGGGCAAATCGAATCGCGACCATAAAATCACGCCTCTCCACGCTTTGAAAAGAGCCGTTTCTTGCGCGTCCGCCTTCTTATGTCGCTGGTTCTCACCGTAGCTGCCGTGGCGTTCGCATACGCGCCGTCCAACGCGCAAAGCGAAGAAAAACCGCCGGTGTCCGCGGCGAGTCCGGCCGCGGCGCCAAGCCCCAGAGCGTCGCCGAGTGCGGCGCCAGTCGCGCCGTTCAATCGGCTGGGCTGGCGTTCCGTCGGTCCGGCACTTGCGGGCGGCCGCGTCGCGGCGGTCGTTGGTTCGGCCCGCGATCCGAAGTTGTATTATCTGGGCGCGGCGGGCGGCGGCGTTTGGAAGTCGACGACCGGCGGGATGGCGTGGTCGCCCGTTTTCGACAAGCAGAAAATCGCTTCGATCGGCGCGATTGCTATCGATCCGAGCGACGATAACGTCGTTTGGGTCGGCACGGGTGAGACCAATCCGCGCAACGACGTCATCGACGGCGGTGGAATCTTTCGCTCGGGCGACGGCGGCAAGACGTGGACCGCTACGGGCCTGGACGACACGCTGCAAATTTCGAAAATCGCGATCGATCCGCACGACCCCAAGCGCATCGTCGTCGCGACGATGGGAGATTTTTTTAAGGATTCGACCGCGCGCGGCATCTACCGCACGGTCGACGGCGGCAAGACGTGGCGCAACACGCTCTATCTCGGAGCACAGAGCGGCGCGAGCGATCTCGCTTTCGATCCGAATGACTTCAACGTCATGTACGCGGGCATGTGGCAATTCCGGCGGCAGCCGTGGACGTTTACCAGCGGCGGTCCGCTCGACGGCCTCTTCAAATCGATCGACGGCGGCGCGACGTGGAAGCCGCTCGCGGGACACGGGCTACCCGAGGGCGTCACGGGACGAATCGGGCTCGCGGTCGCACCGAGCGATCCAAAACGCGTATACGCGCTGATCGAATCGAAGGCCGGCATCCTTTGGCGCAGCGACGACGGCGGCACCGCCTGGACGCTCGCCTCGAAAGATAGCCTTGTGGATCAACGGCCGTTCTACTTCTCGCACGTCGCCGTCGATCCCAAAAACGCGGATCACGTGTACGGCCTCTCGGAGATGCTCTCGGAAAGTAAGGACGGCGGCAAGAAATTCGAAACGATTGCGGACGGCGTCCACGTCGACTATCACAGTCTCTGGATCGCGCCGAACGATCCGAAGCGAATGATTGCGGGCGAGGACGGCGGCTACGCGCTCTCGCTCGACGACGGCAAATGGTCGTTCTTCGAAAACGTGCCGATCGGTCAGGTCTATCACGTCGGCTACGACGACGCGACCCCGTATCGGCTGTGCGCCGCGCTGCAAGACAACAACGCATTCTGCGGTCCGTCGGACGCCCTCGACCCCGACGGCATTCCCAACCGGGATTGGGAGCGCGTCAGCGGCGGCGACGGCGTCTGGAGCGTGCCGGACCCGACCGACGCAAACTTCGTCTACACCGATTCGCAGGACGGCCATCTGTCGCTCTACGACCGGCGCGCGCACCGTCATTCGCAGATTTCGCCCTGGCTTTCGCTCGCGGCCGAATCCTTCGATCTCGCCAAGGCAAAATATCGCTTCAATTGGAACTCGCCGATCGCATTCGCGCCATCGGATCCGCATCGCGTCTGGTTCGGCGGCAACGCCGTCTTCCAAACTGACGATCGTGGCGCGACGTGGCGTACGATCAGCCCGGACCTCACGCGCGACGATAAGGCGCACCAGCGGCCCGCGGGAGGGCCGCTCGCCTTCGACGTCTCGGGGGCCGAATATACCGACACGATTCTCGACATCGAAGGTTCGCCGCTGCGCCGCGGCCAGATCTGGGTCGGCACCGACGACGGCGTCGTGCAGATGACTCCCGATGGCGGCGCACATTGGCACGACGTGACGCCGCCGAATTTACCGCCGGACGGGCGCTTCGAGATCGTCGCACCGTCGTCACTCGTGCCCGGCACGGCGTTCGCCGCGTACGACCGGCACTTGCTCGGCGATCGCACGCCATACGTTTTCGTGACACACGACGATGGCGCGCACTGGACCTCGATTACGAGCGGGCTGCCGCGCGGTC